>Ga0209510_1000810_pt1 | contig 39723 bp, 33 predicted proteins | sample BiotimSIPDNA_FD_185749 | JGI IMG/M metagenome (GOLD analysis project Ga0209510, IMG submission 185749) | Anaerobic biogas reactor microbial communites from Washington, USA - Biogas_R1 time_0 SIP DNA (SPAdes) (version 2) | ecosystem: Engineered > Bioreactor > Anaerobic > Unclassified | place...
TTTTTGGCAAAAATGCAGCACGCATGGCGGCATCACCGCCCACTGCAGCAACAGAAATAATCGAATCGGTTGAATCACATGAGAAATAAGAGATATTGCCTGCAACAGTTTCCCAGCGGTCAAAATAATACAAAGCTGAAGCTGGACGGGCTGTATCGGATACAGGCACACTGTCGGGAGCCGGCACACGTCCTGATGGACTTACTGTACCGCCGGTACCTGCCAAAAAGTGGATGTAGTTGATATTTTCATATCGGATTTTGAATCCATAAGGATCATTATCATAACCATTATTCTCAGGCGCAATACGAAAGTAGTGAGTCTCTCCTGGCGAAGATGCATAGAAAATGAAAGCAGTTGAATAACCGGTATCCGAATGGATGTGAGAATCAAATGAGCTGTTGGTTCCATAGTAATACATTACCTTGTTAAATGAATAGTTATTCTGATTTAACACTATGGCGAAACTGTCTGCTCGCGGTGCGGTAAAACTCATTATCACTCCACCACAATAAGAATTTCCTCCATTAGTAGCGAAAGTGTAGCTTGAATCGTATTCTGTAATAGGATAGAGGGTTTTGGGTTGATAAAGCGCTTCTGCAATTACATCGACCGAATCGACAGTCAGACTAGTTGATTGTTTAGAAGCATTTCCAATAACAGCGTTTCCGGAAACAATTTGCCAGTTGGTAAAGTAATATGAATAAGGAGCCGGCCAGGTATTAATGTTTATAGCTCCATTTTCACGTACCAAAACCGTATCTGCAGGATCGACAGCACCATTCTCAGCAGTTAAATAAACCTTGCAATATCGAAACAACCTGATACTTATGAATTTTGTGGTATCCGAAACATAAAGAGGAAATACTCTAAAATAAACGGTTTGATTTGCTTCAGTAGTCCTGAATGCATATTCAAGATCAAAACCGGTATGATAACTCCAGACGATTGTAGAACAGGAGGTATCTGTACCATAATAGAAAAGCCATTTGTTATGGGATGTTGGATTCCGGTCAAGCGCAACTATAAAAGTATCGGCACCGGTCGAGGTATAAGAGAAGAGGATTCCACCTCTGGTGCCCCCCTCTATATCCTGATAACCTAAAGTATCCCAGGTAAAACCCAGGGGCTGCACCGGACGTTCCAGGTATACTGCCTTTACAACTACATCACTGTGCACTGTGATTGAGTCCCTTGGTCTTGAAGGATTAGCAAAAGTAGCTGTTCCTGAAACAACTTCCCAATGATCAAAATAGTACTTACCCGGAGCCGCCAGAGTGTCAATTATGGTTTTTTCATTCGAACGAATAGTACGGGATAAGGTATCGGAAGACAATACACCGGCAAGTTCCTTTTTTATAGTGAGGTTATGATATTGATAATATCTTACCCGTATAGAAGCGGTGGTATCTTTCGGATAATATGGATATACCCGGTAATAACGAGTTTCCCCAGAATCAGCCCGAAAAGTGAATCGGCTATCTACACCCGACCAATCTACCCAAGTTGAACAAGATGAAAGTGTATCGTAAACTAAAATTCTTACTGTATAATTCCCAACACGAAACATTTCCACACAAAAAGAGTCAGATGACTCTGCTGTAAAAGAAAAAAGAATGCCTCCTCTGGTACCGCCGACAACATCCAAATAACTTACAGTATCCCAGTTTTCTGTAATTTCATGAACCGGTCGCAGAGAGAAAACCGCTCTGACCGTTGTGTTTGAATTGGCTGTAATGGTTGTTAAAGAGTCGGTTGAATCGGCTAATGTTGCAGAACCGCTTATAAGTGACCAGTGGCTGAAATAATATCTACTCGAATATTTTGGTAAAGGCAGGCTTTGTGGTATTCCACCTCGAATAAAGTAAGTAGTGTCGGTACTTACAGTTCCGCTATAGTCTTTCTCTACAGTCATGGTATAGTAGGTTTGCACCTGGGTTATAAACTCATCGTTACTGTTTGAAGAGTATCTGGGAACAATTCTGAAATAGTGTTTTTCACCCGGATTCTGGCTTGCGAACGGGAAAGAACCAGTGTAACCTGAATTGGTGTTATATGAAATTTGATGTGAAAAAGTACTGTCCTGGCCATAATAATAGATATAATTTGAATAAGAGACTCCTTTTCTCACATCAAGGAAAAAACTGTCTGCAGTTGATGCAGTAAAGCAAAGCAGCACCCCTCCGCTGGCATAACTACCATGAGTTGCAAACTGGAATGTATCAGGATCTGCCCCGATATCATAAATCGTTTTTTTACTTACCACCGCTTTAACAGTGGCATCACTGGAATCGATATATACAATAGTTGAAAGATTTAAAGAATCCCCAAAGCGTGCATTTCCAGACACTATCTGCCACTTTTCAAAATTATATAACCTGCCAGGAACAGTCACAGATATATTCCTGCTGGTACCACTCTTCATTAAAAAAGTATCAACAGGGTTAACCGTACCGATAGAGTCTGGCAAAACAATAAGGGTATAGAAAGAATCAGCTTTTACAGCAAAAGAAGCCGGAGTATCAGAGAAATAGTAAGGACGGATACGAAAATAGTGGTTCTGATTTGATTCTGAAGCACTGAAATGAAACTCCGTCTGAGTGCTTGTCTGGCTGTCTGCGGTAGAAAATGTGGGATCGGTTTTGTAATAAGTAAGCCGAAAACTCGGATAATAGATATTATCTCCGCGGGAAAGGGTAATATAAAAACTGTCTGGGTTGGGAGCGGTGAACCGAAATAATACCCCAAGAGAATCTTTACCATCAAGCTGGAAATTGAGAGTATCACGAATAAATGTTATCTCATGAATCGGTTTTAGTTCAAAACGGGCAGTGGCAGTTACATTTGTAACCGAAGGAAACAGTTTTGTAGATGCACTGGTAGAATCTTCCAAAGAGTCGGTTGTTGACCACACTGTGAAGTAACTGATTGAAGTTGCCTTGGCCTGCAGAGGCACGGGAAGATTTGTCCAGGTAAGAAAAGGGCTTTCCGACGATGGGACGGTGGTCCCGTTACCATCAACAGCAACAGTGACTGTGCATCGTGCCCCAATATATACCTTGAAATCATAATTATAGGCACTGGTTGTCTGTGGTCTTACGATAAAATAGTAGCTTTGGCCACTACTGGGCTTAAAAGGGAAAACGACGGTTGAATTACCGTTTCTTGATCCGGCAGGAGTAGTAAAGGTTTGATCGGTTCCGTAAAAGTCGATGGTTTTGTAATAATTGCCTTGTCCCGACGTCGTATCCACAATTATTGCCAGCGAATCATTTCCTGAAGCCACAAAAGAAAAACGGACGCCCTTATCCTTCTGCTCTATGCTGTAGGCATGTGTAGTATAATTATATACCTGTACCTGACCTGTAATATTGTGAATCTGTGCTTCAGACATGCCTGATTTTGGAGTAAGAACAATTAAAGCAAAAAATAATATTGTCCAATGTTTTGAAATCATCCGAACCTTTCCTGACAAAATTCTGGAAACAGTTGATTATATTGAGGAGTATATATTAAACGGTTATGTTACAATCCAGGTTTTAACTGTCTAGACAAGAATTGTGGGTAAAATAATTAAATAATTATCTTGCATCAATCTGATTTAAATCTGTTATTATAAAAATGTCAAAAGGAATTCATCGAAACACATCTGATAACAATGGGTTAGATGCCACTATAAAAAATTGTTAAAAAAGAATTTTGAAAATAACAAGAATCGGAAATGAAGTGTAAAAAGGTTATTTGTGTGAAACCAAAGGAATGTATTGTCCGGATGATTTTTTACTGCATGATAGGATGTTTTCTGAATACGCATGGCACCCTAAATCCTGTCCCCTTAATTTCTTGCCCCAAAAATCCTCCGATGTATATCGGGGGACTTAGGATCTTTTATTGTTACTGGGGGTGGGTTTGATTCGGTGGTCTTAATCCAATGGCAGTGGTATAAATTCCAAATCACAAGCACCAAATCTTAAGCAAATCCCGATAACCAATTATTCAAAACCCAAGCAAGAAAAGAACAGAAAGAAAGGGTAATCTGAATAGAATATCTGAATGAGGAACCGAAGCCCACCGAAGCGTCTTTGCCTAGGAGGGCGCTGGCGGGCTGTTTCTGTTTTGGATTTTGGTGTTATAATTTGAAATTTGTTTTTTTGTGCTTTCCGTTTTGAAATTCCAAATCTCTCTCTTTTTCCAGTATTATTTTGTTAAATTAACCGGACTCTATTGGATACATACATTTAAGAGATTGAATGCTATGAAAGATAGAAAAGTATTGCTTTCAACTTTGTGGATATTTGCCACTTAAACTATATGTATTGCGATATTCTGGGGCTGATGGATTCGGACTATTAAAGCAATATCTAACAGGTACAGTAAATGGACTTGTGATGAGTGAAAGTTTCCTGTTAACAGGAGCCATATTGATGGAGATTCCTATCGAAGCGAATTATGAAATTGTAAGGGGATAAGTTATGAAGATTTATGGAATTTTATTCTCATTCCTTTTTACGTTTTTCCTTTTTGGGTGTGGAGCAAAGTATTCACCGCTGTTTACTATTGATCAATTAGAACCAGATTTTCCAGAAAATTCCATCTACAACTTTGATTATGATAGCTTACAAATATTATGGAGTCTTGGTCCTAAGTCTTTTAATTTAGAACTTGTAAACAAGTCATCTATTCCAATTAAAATATTATGGGATGAATGTGTCATATTAGGTTTAGATGGTAATAATTACAGAGTTGTTCATAGTGGTATTAAATATATAGAATTTAATTCTCCGCAGATTCCAACTGTAGTTTTACCTAATAGTAAAATTGTTGATGCACTTTTTATTACAGATGGAATTAAGTACGATGCATATACTGGATGGAAGACTTCAAATATTTTACCTGTCTGTGATTTAAAACATTTTCAGCATGTTACAGATTGTTTAAACAGATATTTAGACAAAACCTTTAAAATCGCTTTAGCAGTAGAAAAGAACAGTACCAAAAAAACTTATATCTTCGCTTTTATTATATCAGGATACAAGATATTTAAATACAATTTTATTACAAATAATGAGACATTGATTTTTGAAAAATAATTATACACAAATACTTCTTTGATGAAAATAAACTTGTATTTTTTAATTTAGATATTGCAGGTAACCTGGGAGTATCTGGAAATAAAATGGGTATTATCTATGAAAGTCATTGCCATACCATAAACAAATGACATTGGTCAATTGATCAGTATATTATCGGAAATGGAAAAAAATGACCGGTTTTAATAAGAGTATTTCATGAGAAGTAATTATAGAAATTGCATTCAGATTAGGTGCGGATCTTTGCGGAATTGCACCTGTTAGTAGATTCAAAGAGCGCAGTTCATGTTGGGATCCTGCGGCGCAAGGGAATAAAGAAGCACAAGAAAGGCTTCTAATTGAGTCGTTCTGAAGTAGTAATATACTCTGATGGGTTACTTCAGATTCTTTGTTTAAATATTTTTTCAGATTACTTCTGATTAGATATCGTTTTGATATTAATTCCTATTTTTTTCATATTTAATATTTATTACGTTGTTTTTTTGCCATCAGATACCTTAATAGGTAAGAAATTTCATTAAAAATGAAAAAAATACTGCCCAAACGGTTAAACATAAATTATAATCATTATTCAATCACCTCAGGGCAATGATTTAGTTTAAAAAAATCCACTTGAATCTTACCCGGATAATTAATAAGGTTAATAACCGAAATATTAGTGATAATTTATAGGGGATTCTGCATTTGCAGAAAATTTTTTTGATTACTTCTTTATTACTCTTCATGCTGAATATGTCTTCGTGTTATGAATGTTTGAGAATATATAGGAGCAACACCCCGAAATAATAACCACATTTTTTTAGCACTCCAGATAAAAAGAGGGGTGCAGGAAAGAGAATAGATGAAGTTTTCGGAATTCGATCTTGATGATCAGATAATTCAGGCACTGGAAGAGGCCGGCTACAGTGAGTGCATGCCGGTTCAGGAGCAAACCCTGGCTCACACTATAAAGGGAAAAGATGTATTTGTACAATCTCAGACTGGCACCGGTAAAACTGCCGCTTTTCTGGTTTCGATTTTCGCTCTGCTCCGTGGTGAGCTCAATGGTAAAAAGGCATTGATAATTGCACCCACACGTGAATTAGCGGTACAGATCGAAAAAGAAGCGATTCTTCTGGGGCACAATCTCGGATTTAACATCTGCAGTTTCTACGGAGGAGTCGGTTACGGCCGACAGGAACACCACCTCGCCCAGGGTGTTGATATAATGATCGGGACACCGGGAAGGATACTTGATTTTAAAAAATCTGGAAAAATCAATTTCAAAGAGATCGGAATATTTGTTATAGATGAAGCTGATCGTCTTTTCGATATGGGATTTCTTCCTGATATCACCAAAATGCTCAAAAGTCTCAATGCAGAATGCAAGATAATGCTTTTCAGTGCAACTCTGAGCCGTGAAGTGAGGATGATTGCCCGTGAATACATGGATAATCCTGCAGAAGTTGAGCTTTGTCCGGAAAAAGTAACGGTTGACGCAATTACTCAGGAGCTTTATCATGTTTCCAAAAGCGAAAAAATGAATCTGCTGCTGGGAATACTTAAAAAAGAGAATCCCAGAACCGCACTGATTTTTACCAATATGAAAGATCAGGCTCGTGTGGTTGCAGAAAGACTCCGCCATAACGGGTTTTCATGCGAACACCTCTCAGGTGATCTTCCTCAGAAAAAACGCTCCAGAATAGTCGATGAGATAAAAGAAGGAAAAATATCTCTTTTAATAGCCACTGATGTGGCAGCCAGGGGAATTCATATCGATGATCTTGATCTGGTAATAAATTATGATATTCCTGAGCATTGTGAGAATTATGTGCATCGGATAGGACGTACTGCACGTGCAGGCAAAACCGGAAAGGCTGTTTCTCTGGCGTGTGAAGATTATGTCCATGGTCTCAAATCGGTTGAACAATTCATTGGCTTTAAAATACCGGTGATGTTTGCTGATTCTGATCTTTATCTACAGGATAGCAGCGCTGGAATCAGCTTTCGAAAGAGCAGGCATCGTACTCCTGAGCGTTCTTCCGTGAGAACATCATCAAGGAGAAATTTTTCAGATCGTAAAGTCAACCGAAATCCTAAACCCGGCAGATCTAATAACACTGAAAATAGACGCCTCGATAAGATCCAGCGACCACAAAGGCATTCCCAGCAACCTTTGCAGAGGCTTTCTACAGAAAGCAGACCTGTGGAACAGAGTTCAAAAAAGAAAACCGGTTGGCTTCAAAAAGCGGTAATCAGGCTTTTCGGATAACAAGGTTTTTCGGACTTTATGATAAGTCGAAATCCCTCTGACGGGCACATTCATAAAGAAGGACTGCAGTAGCTGCAGACACATTCAATGATTGTGCTGTCTTGTTTATAGGGATCGAAACATAATCGGTACAAAGCCTGGAGAGATAAGGAGGTATTCCACGATGCTCTCCGCCCAGAATCAGTAAAAGGGGACCTTTCAGGTTTAACTCCGATGGCTTTTTCCCTTTATGCACATCGGCTCCCACCACCGAATATCCTTTCTGAGCAAATTCTGACACAATGCTTTCCAGATTCTTTGGTCTGGAGATGCAGATATGTTCTATCATGCCAGCAGAACTTTTTGCCACCGCTGCGTTAAGGGGTGCAGTGTTTTTTCTCTCCAGAATAAGTGCATCTACACCAAATGCTACGCTGGATCGAATTATAGTTCCCAGATTGCCAGGATCTTCAACAGAGGCAGGGATAAGCAGTAGTGGGTTTTCCTTGTTAGCCAGTATCTGGTGTAGTTTTTCGATGGAGCAGTATTCTTTGACACTGCAGAGTGCCACAATGCCCTGGTGTTTGGTTGTACCTGCGAGTTGTTGGAGTTTTGATTCTGGAACAAGATTGTAGGCAAGACGTTCCTTACGGCATATCTTCATCAGATTAAACAGGTTAGCGCTCTTTTTATCTTTATCAAAATAGATATGGTCTATCGATTGAATCCGGGTATTCAAAAGCTCTTCAACTGCATGAATTCCATAAATGTAATTTTCCGATTGCATCATTTTTTCCTTTTGAGGTGTTGGTAATATAAATTGAATTCAAGGTGCAGTGGGCAGTGAATGCAAATGAGCAGGTGATGGTTAAAGCTAAATCGTACGATTTAGGCTGCAATTTGGTTTGAACATTGGAACAATCATCAGGGTTATGATATATTTTTTTGTTTATTGATCTGATTTCTGATCTTTTCAAGGAGGTAGAAATGGGTATAGGTGGGCATGAACTTCTATTAATTCTTTTGATAGTGTTACTTCTTTTTGGTGCTAAAAAGATTCCGGAACTGGCAAAGGGGCTGGGTAGTGGACTTCGTGAGTTCAAAAAAGCTTCTTCTGATGCAGAAAGTCTTACCAGCACCGAAGAAAACAATACTAAGCAGAAAAGTGAGAAAAGCTCTTGAGTTCAGCGGTCAAAGAGATGTCTTTTCTGGACCATCTGGAAGAGCTCAGATGGCGAATTATTAAAGCTGCGGTTGCAGTTGTCATCGCGGCCATACCCTGTGGCATCTACTGGAAAAAGATCTTCGATGTAGTGATGATCTATCCTTTGCGACTTTCCAATCCTCAGCCAAAGCTTATCTATACCAGCCCTGCCGAAACAGTGATGATAAGTATAAAAATTGCCTGTGCAGGGGGGCTGATTCTGGCTGCTCCGATTGTATTCTATCAAATATGGAAATTTATATCACCTGCACTTTACGGAAATGAAAAAAAAGTGATTCTGCCTACTGCACTTGTCTCCACTTTGTTTTTTATTACAGGTATAGTATTCAGTTATCTCATGTTTCCTTTTGTGATGAGATTTCTTACCATGTTTGCACCTGATAAGCTTGCTCCCATGTTTAAAGCCAGCGAATATTTCGGGTTTCTCTTGAAAATAAGTCTGGCTTTTGGTTTCGTTTTCGAACTGCCTGTGATTTCTTTTGTGTTATCTTATATGGGCTTGATCGATGCTTCATTTCTGATAAAAAATTCCAGATATGCAATTGTACTGATTTTCATCGTTGCTGCAATACTCACACCTCCCGATGTGATATCCCAGACGATGATGGCTTTACCGATGCTCCTATTGTATGCAATCAGCATTCTGGTTTCATTTCTGGCCTCCAGGAGAAAAAGATGAATACTGGAATCGGTTTCTCAGAAATGCTGGTTGTTCTTACGCTGATTCTGGTGTTTTTTGGATCCAAAGAACTGCCCATCTTTATTCGCAAGGCAGCTCAGATAATGGCCAAAATCCGTCGGTACAGTGACAAACTTAAAAGTGAACTGGATTCGATAAATCGTACCATAGAGGAACCATTGGTGAAGGAACCACCGTTTGTGGTTGTTGAGAAAAACCGGTTGCGAAATCATTACATCTTCCTGCGCAAAAGTATGTCACCTGATGAGCATCAGAAGAAATCCGAAGAGATCTTCAATCATCTGAAAACCACTGAAGAGTATAAAAAAGCAACAGCGATAATGATCTATGTGAGTATGGGTAAAGAGGTCTCAACCCACAACATGATTAATGATATGCTGGCAAGCGGGAAAAGAGTAGTTGTGCCATACTGTAAAGAAAACTGTAATGAACTGGGTATTGCTGAGATAAGAGATATGGAAAAAGATCTGGTAAGGGGAGAGTATGGGATACTGGAGCCGCGAGCGGAACTCAGAGATCTTTTTTTCAAAAGCGATCTCAGGCTTATTGTATGTCCAGGAGTGGCTTTTGATCTTTACGGGGCAAGATTAGGGAGGGGAAAAGCCTATTATGACTCTTTTTTGCGTGAGTTTAAAGAGAGGGTTCCAATTACCGGTCTTGCCTTTGACTGTCAGATAAGTAAAGAACATCTGCCATTTGATTACCATGACATTGCAATGGACCAGGTTATCACCGAAAGCGGGTTGTTGATAAAAAAGACCCTGCAAAGCTCATCAGAAGTTCCTGCAGGATAGGGTGTCTGCCATGTGGTCAGTTGTCTTTTACATTATTGCAGGATTGGGAGTTACTTTTCTTCTTTTCCTGCTTTTGGCACTTTTTGCTTCTTTCCACATAGAAGCTCGCTTCTGCAGTCTGCAAAATTGCAGTAATGCATCGCTCTCTTTCTGGTGGATTCATCCGTTTTTTATCGCGTTTTTCTACAATTACAAAGAAAAAGACTATTACCTGAGAATCGCCTGGTGGAAAGTATCAAAAAAAAAGTCAGTCCAGAAGGAGTTGGAAACACCTGTTGAACCAGAAGATGAATCGGTTAAAGGAGTTGAAGAGGAACCGGTAACCAGTGCAGAGCCTCAGATAGAAGAGAAGGTTGAGGATGAGGGCCAAAAAGAGGCCCAAATCGAGCAGCCAATTATAGAAACAGTGGAAAAGAAGCCTGATAAGATGGATAATCTGATTGGGCGGATAAAAAAAAGCAGGATCATATTTTTTTTAAGTCATAAAAATTGGCGGCAAAAGATGTTATCCTGGTTACTCCGGTTTTTTAAAACATTTCGGCATCTGGTCCATTTTGAATGTTTTAAAGCCGATATCAGGGCTGGTATTGAAGATCCTGCGATATTAGGTAAGATCTTTGGTTACTACCAGGCATTTTCGAATGCATTGCAACTGAAAGAATATGGATTCGACCTTTGTTTTGAGCCGCTTTTTATGGAAAACCATTTTGAAGTGGATGGAGCAGTCAAAATTAAAAGTTCTATTGGAAGTCTGCTGGCACCGTTTGGGGTAGCATTTCTTACATTTCCCTATATCAGTACATTTTTTCTTTGGCGACGTTATAAACGAAAAATGAAGAGAGTCAGGTAGCAAAAAAGTTATTATGGTTATTTTTTTTGACAAAGTTGCTCAGGGTGTTGGCCGGGTGACCAGAGAAGCGATTGAGCAGTTCGGTTCAATCTCAATTTTTTTCTGGAGAGTCTTACTGGCTTCTCCTGTCACAGTAAAACGATTTCACCTGATTGTGGAACAGATGATGCTTTTAGGGGTTTGTTCAATTCCTATAGTTTTTCTGGTTTCACTTTTTGTAGGTGCCATTAGTGCCTGGCAGGTTCAGTATCTTTTCGCTGATGCGATTCCTTTGACTTATCTGGGGGCAGCGGTAGGGAAAGCGGTTTTTACCGAATTGGGTCCGGTACTCACTGCAATAGTGGTGACTGGAAGAGTTGGAGCAAAACTTGCAGCAGAACTGGGAACCATGAGAGTTACAGAGCAGATCGATGCGTTGACCTGTTTATCTATGGACCCTTACAGCTATCTGCTTGCACCCCGGATGATAGCCGGTGTCATTATGCTTCCCATCCTTACGATTTTTTCCTCCTTTTTTGCGATAGTCAGTGCACAACTCTTGTCTCAATATGCACTTGGTCTGAGTGGAGCAGCATTCTATCATGGAATGAAGCTTTTATTTAAGGTGCAGGATGTGGTTGTTTGTTTGACAAAAGCTTTTGTGTTTGGTGGCGTTATCTCTTTATCGGGTTGTTACTATGGGTTTCTTACCAAGGGAGGGGCGGTTGGTGTAGGAAACTCAACCAAAAAAGCGGTGGTGGCTGCGATGGTTCTGATTCTGGTGAGCAATCTTCTGGTAGTAAGTATTCTTTTATAAAAGTGCTTGCTTTTATTATTCTACACATTTATTTTTGAAGTTCATTTTTTGAAATCATCGATTTAACTGGTCCCTTCGTCTAGTGGTTAGGACACAGGATTTTCATTCCTGCAACAGGGGTTCAATTCCCCTAGGGACTACCAAAAGGGAATCTTCGTAATTCGGAGGTTCCCTTTTTTCATTTTCTATTGCCTTAACTGCTTATTTATGTTTATTTCGGCTATTTTTTACTGCCCTCCGATAAAGTAAATACCTAAATCGTACGATTCAGCTAAATATTTAAACCCAAATTGTCCATTAGGTGGTGTTTGGTTTTGTCTTCGGGTAAAAAAACAGCTATCGTTTGATGGCTTTATATTCTTTAATGATTCTGGCGAATCGGTATAGCGAACTGATGGTTCGTGAGGAGATGGTAAGCCAGTTTGGATTGGAGATAGCAGGTCCCAGAAATGAAGTTTTTCGTATCTTATCCGCAAAATCCATTATTACATCTATTTGATCGATTTTAAGGTATAGAACCAGTTTCGATTGTAATGGATCGATGAATCCATTAAGGTTGGTGCTCAGATCGACCAGTTCCTTGGTTACAGGAAAGTTGCCTATCAGTTCCAGTTTAATGATGTTTTTAGGTTTTACAGTTACAAAGATGTTGCAGAATTCATTAAGTTTATCATTATCGTCCTGGTCATCTATTTGTATGGGAAAATTGATCCCTTTTTTTTGTTTTGATGGAGTGACATGATGGTAATCATAAGCATCTAGAAGAAACTGACTTAGCGGGTATGACATATTGGAAACCTGTATGGAATTCAGTTTTTATTCAAAATGAAGGTCACTTTCAATATGGGTGAAATCTGGTATTATGATCTGGTGTTTTTTCCGGTTGCAGATCGAAACTGCCCCTTTTATGGAAATACCTCTGCCAAATTTTATATCTCCGGTAATTTGTAACGAGTTACATTCCAATAATGAAGGTGCTTCGTGAGGGAATCTCTCTTTTAATTGTTCGATCCAGGAATAATACTGCGGATCGAGTTTGATTCCCATGTTTTCATGTCGCCTTGCAGGATTATGGATAATGTGATAATCATCATTTAGAAGGTAATAATCGGACCATAGAAGAAGCAATTCTTCACAAGTTTTTACCGGGGCAAATCTGGATCTGGAGACCCGTAAGGCGGAGGCATTACTGAAGATGGAGATGGCAGTGCCCATTGCTGATTCCAGTTGAAATACTTCCGCGGAGTCGGGATCGGTGGGATCGATTTTCTTTCTGTTGCAGATCATGGGAAGATTCAGAATATTGTTGTTCTCATCTAAAAGCTTTTTAAGATCCAATAGATTGATCCAAAGATTATTGGTATTAAAATAGGAGTGGCGTGAGATGTCCTGAAAGTATTGTCTGTCCTGTTCCGGGCATTGCGCAGCTTCCCGTAATATAAGCCGGCCATCTTTATGTCTGGCCAGATGCCCACCTTTACGGTCCATCCAGGTGCGGTCAGTGACCTCCATCAGAAATGAAAGCTTGTTTGAGATAAAATAGCCCAGTATGCCGGTATCCAGACTTGCACCCAGATTATCTATGTTGGAGATAAAAGCATAGAGATATCCATGTTCGATCAACTGGTCCAATATACCGGAGGTCTTAAGGGAAGTGTAGATGTCTCCATGCCCTGATGGGTTCCACTCCAGTTGAGGGTCTTGTGGGACTGTAACCGGAGCTAAAGTCGAAACATCTATGCGTGGAAACATGTTCTGAACAAATGAAACAGGAATATCACCATGAAGTTCAGAGTATTTTTGCAGAAACTGAGAGCATAAGGTATCAGTTTTAAAGCTGTTCATTAGAATAAGTGGAACTCTGGAACTGATCTTTTTGTTCAAATTGATGGCTTGTAGGGCAGTAATATCCAGAAATGTTAATTGGTCTTTTACCGGTATAAGAGACTTCGGGCCCTGTAATCCCATTGTTGTTCCCAGACCACCATTGAGCTTCAATATGACAGTGCGGTTAAGTGCCTGTTCACCGATGCTGGTGTAACTGGAGTTGGTTTGCCAAAGATCGAGTTGTCCCTTTTGGATCGGCTCGATCTGATTTTCAGAAATAAACCCCTTTTCCCCGTTAATTAACTGCTTATAATATCCAGCAAACGTGTTTATGGCTGCCTGAGGAAGCTTCCGGGTTGACATTTTTTTTACAAATGGTTCAGTGTGCATAATCAAATTCTGGGTAATCTTATTGGGGTTTAGCAGCTATAATAGCTGAAATGTTACAATAAACTAAGAGGCAAAACTTCTGCCATCATCATTTGCGATAGCTGGTCCGGTTACTTAAATATACTTAATGTGCCGTCACTCATGGGTAAATGAAACCTAATTCGAGTAATTGTTCGATTCAGGCGAAACAATATCCTTCGGCTGAACGGGGTAATTATTGTTTTGTCCATGGATAGCATTTGTAATTTTGGATCTACAGTTTTTCAGAATCGGTTCACTTGCCTGGCAGATCTGACCAGGAAGTCCTGTGAATCGAATCGAGAGATGTCTAATACCGTGTTTTCAAAAAAATCCTGTAGTTGTCGTTAATTTTTTACAGTTTCTAAGGGCAAGATGTAAATAGTATTTTAAAATCGGTTACACTCCTTGGAAGCAGGGAATGGCCGGTATAAAGTTTTCAGGGCAGCAGGGCGGAGCAAACTGAAATTTGTGGTAGTTTGCTGTCTATAGAGAATTGGATTGATATGGCTGGTCGCACATTCCTACTTATATTTATCTTGGTTTATACCGCCTTTCCTGAAGTTTATACGCTTGAAGAACTGCTTATTAATGCAATCCACAATTCAAAAGAACTAAGGAGCATGGAACTTGAGCTCAAGAAAGCCGATGCTCACGTTCTTGAAATTACCGGCAGAGGGCTTCCTCAGATAAGTGCATCTCTTAACATTAATCATGGCAATAATTTTTTCTATATAGACGAGCAGAAGCTTCAAAACAGCCTTAACACAAATCTGCAGGGTTCCGATATCTCCGACAAACAAACAGCCGAATCAATAATATCCCAGAGCTTGTCTCTGGCAGGTGAGATGATGTTGATGCCGGATAATGTAGTTACAGCTTCTCTGGATGTAAAACAGGCAATTTATGCTCAAGGCAAAGTCAGGCTGGGGAAGAAAGTTGCAAAAGCGTATCACCGGACTCTGCTATGCAAATATAATTATGAAAAAATGAAGCTCAAATCTGAAATTATGAGCTCCTTTTACAGCGCAGTACTGGCTCAGAAAAATGTTGCAATTTGCTCTGAGGCGGTGATGTTGGCAGAGCAGACCCACCGGCTTGCAGTTATTACTCATCTGGTTGGCAGAGCAAGTGAACTGGACACACTCAGTTCATTATTTAATCTGGAAAAAGCCAGAATCGAACTGCAAAAAGCGCAGAGTTCTTTAAGAACAGTATATCAGACAATCATGACCCGGTGTGCAATCAATGAAGAGATTTCCAGTTTTTCTGTTGATGGTGAATTTGAGCAGACAGAGTTTACTTTAAGTATCGATAGTGTTCTTGCGCTTGTTCACAGAAAGAATCCGGATATCATCAAGCTTCAGGGAGCAGAAGAAATACAGGATAATCTGGTAAGGATTGCCAGGAGCGAGTTTTATCCCGCCATCTATGCTGGTGCATCAGTCTATGGTTACGGCTATTTTAATGGTGCATCTGATTTTACAGATCCAGGCCTTGGCAATGAAAGCAGGATTTATGTGGGATTAAGCTGGGATATATTTACCGGGTTGAGCAAAATTTACAAACTCAAGCAGGCTGAAGCAGAACGGGAAAAGTTCTTACTTTCCCGAAAGAAAGTAGTTGAAACTCTGGAGCTTCGGGTCCGTAATGCTTATGAGCAGGTTCATCAGAGCAGTATTAACCTTTTGTCTACCAGAAGCCTGATACAATTGGCTGAAAAACGATATCTTTTCGCCAGAAAAGCTTTTGAAGTGGGTAGCAAAACCATTCTTGATGTGCAAAATGCAGAGTTTGAACTTAACAGTGCAAAGATGTCACTCAACGCGGCACAGTTCTCCTTTCAGAATGCACTTATCAGTCTGAAACTGTTGATGGGTGATATTTAGTGTCAGATCAACCCTGAAAGAGGCAACGATTATGATTTGGAAGGTAAAAAAGGATTCTGTTTTTAACCTCTCTGCTCTGGCGGTACTCTTTGCTGCTTTGATCATGGCTGGATGCAAACAGAAAACCGATGAAAAAGTGGAAAGCATTGCAGATATACAGAAGCGGGAAGGATTTCCGGTTCGGGTGATGAAGGCTGAAAAATCTGCGATTACTTCTTATGAATTACTGGGTGGAACAGCAGAAGGATATTACCAGACTACAATTACTTCTACAATTACCGGCAAGATAACTTCGGTAAATGTATCGGTGGGTGATAAAGTAGAGCAGAATTCATCCTTAATGACCATAGAACCCGATGTGGCAACAAACTATAACCTGGCCAAAACTCAATATGAGACAAGCAGAAAATCCCGTGAACGGCTGCTGGCTCTGGCAGAACAGGGTGGAGTTGCACAGGAAATGATCGATCAGATTGAGGCCACTTACCAGGCTGCCAAAGAGGATATGGAAGCCATGCGCAAAAATCAGTTTGTCCCAGCCCCCTTTTCAGGTACAGTTGTTAATCTGTTTCAGACTGATAATAAAAGGGTTAATGCCGGAGACAAACTGGTGACGATTGCCAGAATCGACAAAATAAGAGTCCCAATTGTGGTAAGCGATATTCTTATCAATAAATTTAAAAACGGTCAGAAGGCAATCGCTGCTGATTCTATTCCTGGGTCAATCGGTAAGGTTGCTCTTTCAGGACAACAATCGACTCACACTTTTATTATTGAGGCGCTTTTCGATAATCCTGGAAAGGTTCTTAAACCAGGGATGTACGTCCCGGTTAAGGTGATAGTTGATAAAAAGGAAGATGTGATTTCGTTGCCCATCGAGGTGGTTCTTTCGGAGGGAAAAGAAAAATTCGTATATGTGGTTAAAGATCTTCAGGCAAAAAAAGTACCTGTCAGTGTGGGAATCAGAGGTGAAGAGAGACTGGAGATTGTTTCTGGAGTATCTGAGGGCGATATGGTGGTTGTTAGTGGAAGCAGTGTGCTGGCTGATGGAGTAAGAGTGAAGATAGTAGATGAATGACAATTTCCAACGAATCTTCTGAGGGATAATTCATGTTTCTGATCAGATTAAGTGTTAAGCGACCCCTTGCAACGATCATGTTCATTTTGGCTCTGGTGATTTTCGGGGTCATAGCTTTCTTTAATGTTCCCCTTGATATTATGCCGCAAATTGAATCTCCTCATATTTCGGTGCAGACAAGATATATTGGCGCCGGTCCCCAGGAGATAGAAACTGCTGTAATAAAACCGATCGAAGAACAGCTTTCAACTATTAATAATGTAAAAAACATAACTTCCTTCGCCTTCGAAGGGATCGGATATATCATTGTGGAATTTGATATTGGTGTTGATCCGGATATAGCATCAATAGATGTTCAAAATAAAATCGATGCCATATTATATAAACTGCCCGGAGGTCTGGAGAAACCGCTTATCAGCAAACATGATATTAATAACCAACCAATAATTAATCTGGCATTGACCGGGCCTCTCAGCCCTGAAAAACTACGTTTGATAGCTGAAAAAAACATTAAAGAACGTCTGATCAGAATTTGTGGTGTTACTCATGTTTCTATCACCGGAGGACGGCAACGAGAGATCCAGGTGAATTTAATGAAGGCCCGTCTTGATGCACTCAATCTTTCTGTTAAGTCCGTTGCCGCAATAATTTCCTCTCAGACCGCAAATGTTCCAGGAGGTCATGTTGCTGGCAATAGAAAAGAATATACGGTAAGAGTGCAGGGGCAGTTTGAGAACATCGATCAGATAAGAAATATAGGTATTCCGGTGAACAGCGAAACAGGTGAAGCTGTAGTACCTTTGTATACTATAGCTGATGTAGTTGATACGTTTAAGGAAATCAGGGAGTCTGCCCGTTTTAATTCACAGAGTTCGGTCGGTCTGTCCATCTATAAAAGAAATGATGCAAATATAGTGAATGTGTCTAGAGCTATTCTGGAAATGGTTGATAAGTTTAATAGCGAAACAAATGATGGAACATTTTTAAATGTAACTCAGGACAGGGCAAAATATGTCCGGAATACAATCAGAGAAATGTATATCAATATACTTCTGGGAATGGGACTGTTTGCTGTGGTGCTGATTCTTATTCCCGGGAATTTCAAAGTTGCAATAGCTGCAGCCCTGACTGTCCCTTTCTCTGTTTTTATCGCATTCATCGGTTTACAGATATTTGGACTTTCCCATAATCTGATGATAATAACGGGCTTGGCGATTTCTATTGGTATTTTGGTTACTAATGTCATAATAGTGCTCGAAAATATTGTAAGACACAGAAATAGTGGAATACCGGTCAAGGAAGCTGCCATAATGGGGGTTGATGAAGTGGTCACTGCTGTGGTAGCTTCGGTGCTCACCAGTTTCGCTGTTTTTCTTCCTGCTTTTTATATACAAGGGATAACCGGGCAGATTTTCAGATCACTGGGTTTAACGGTTGTTATCGCTGCAGTTGCCTCTCTGTTTCTCTCCTTTACATTGATCCCCATAATTGCATCATTGATGCTAAAAGACAAGAATTCCGGAATGGGTGGGGAGGAGCGAGTCTTTCATTTGTTGGAAAACTGCTACATATCACTTTTAAAGTGTAGTGTTAAATATAGATATCTGATTGTTCCGCTGATGCTTGCATTGTTAATTGTTACTATCTTCACAACAGTACCGAGATTGGGAATGGAATTTTATCCCAGGGGAGATGAAGGACTAATATCTATCAATATCGAGATGCCCCCGGGTACATCGATAAAAGAAACCGATCGAGTTGTTCTCAATATCGAAAAACGTCTCGCTACTATCCCTGAGATTCATAGCATCTATTCATCGCTGGGTGGGCATGGAACCAATACCGGAGTTAATTTCGCGGAACTTACTTTACAGCTAAAGGATTACCATAAGCGGAGCAGGACTGCAAAGGAGATTGCAGGTACTATTCGTCCTATGCTTTCCGATATTCCTGATGCCAGAATAATGGTGAAGGAGGTGTGTAACATTGGTGGTAAGGCAGGTGAATCTGATATAAGTGTTGAGATATCCGGAGATCAGATATCTCAGATCCTTTCTCTGGCAGATTCTGTCAAATCGTTGATAGAGAGTGTGTCGGGGCTGGTGGACCCAAGGATCTCCTGGAAAGAGGCCAGACCTGAGATAACGATTATCCCTAATCGTCAATTGCTTGATGAGTATGGAATGAATGTGCTGAATATGGGGCAGGATATCCGAAACAGCCTTACCGGTAATGAAGATATTGTGTTTAGGGAGGAAAATGATGAGCATACTATCAGAGTGCAATATGCTCCCGAGGATCGTAACACCATAGACGCCGTAGAGAATATTTCCATTAAAACTGCCAAAGGCAATATTCCGGTAAAAGTGCTTGCAGAAATGAGGCAGCAAGCCGGAGCTGTAAATATCCTTCGAAAGAATCGCCAGAGATTGGTTACTGTAACGGCAAATGTATCTTCCGGTGCAATTGCAACAAAAACAGCAGAATTGAAGGCTTTAATTGAGAAAATCAATGTGCCATCCGGATGCAGCATACATTATGGTGGACAACAGGAAAAGATGAATGAAGTCAACCGGATACTTTCGTTTACCATGATTCTTGTTATTGTTCTGATATTTATGGTTCTGGCCGGCTGTATAGAGTCGATTCTTCAGTCGTTTCTGCTTATGGTGACCATTCCACTGGGACTTGTTGGAGTCTTTTGGGCTATGTTTCTGACAGGGCAGAATATTTCCATGGTGACTCTGATATCGTCAATTGTGATCATTTGTATCGTTGTCAATAATGCCATTCTTTTATTCAATTATGCTCATAGGAAGCAGAAGGAGGGAATGGCCAGGTTCGACTCGATAATAGATGCCTGCAGAGTCAAATTCAACGCAATACTAATGATGAATCTTGCTGTTATACTTGCCTTTCTGCCTCTTGCATTGTCCGGATCCATCATGGGTAAGCCTTTTGCAGTAACTGCCATAGGTGGGATAATCGTATCTACAGTAATGACTCTGTTTGTCATACCTGCTATGTATATGTTCACCGGAGAGAAACAGCTTCTGAGGACTGAACAGTCAACTGATCGTTAAAAAGTCTGTCAATAAGTTCATTATAATTTTTCAGGCTGGATGTCTTCTGTATCTTCTTTAAAATGCGTTTGCCATCAACAAGTGAAGATGCCATATAAGTCCAGAGTCCCTTCATTTTTCCAAGCAGATGTGAGGGTCCTGAGAGGATCTGGCTGCTTTGTTCCATGATTTCATCATGAAAATTTCTCAGATAGGTTATATTGCAATCTGGATTCTGGCCACGCAGTATACCCAGCAGAAATGGATTATACAGCACACCTCTTCCCAGCATCCATCGATTGATTTGAGGGAATAGTTTCTGTTTATGGATGAAATCTTCTGAAGAGAAGATATCACCATTGAAAACCAATATATGCCTGCTCAGGGATAGACATCTCTGAAAAGCATCCAGGTTTACCGATCCTTTGTACATTTGTATGCCGGTTCTGGGGTGAATGATGACTTCCGAGAGAGGGTATTCATTAAACAGAGGGATGGTCTTTTCTATGTCATTTTCATTTTCAAGACCCAGGCGGATCTTAACTGAAAATGAGCAGTTTTGAAAAGGCAGTTGATCCAAAATGGATCGGATCATATCTGGATAAGGGAGAATACCGGCTCCCCGTTTTTTCTTTGTTACCGGCGCATGAGGGCATCCGAAATTGAGATTTACAGTAGAGTAGCCAAGTTCACATATCTTATTGGCCAGAACTTTTATCTCCTGAGGGCTGTTACCTATGATCTGGGGAACAACTCTTTTAATATCATTGTAGCTGGGATCGATATCACGGAGTATGCATGGATTTACAAAACTTCCTTTTACTGTTGGAATAAATGGGGTAATCTGAAAATCAAATCTGGCGAAGAATTTCTCGAAGGTGTTTCTGAAGATGTGATCAGTAATTCCGCGGATAGGAGCTAAGTAAAAGATGTGATCAGAAGTCATTATTTTGCCGGATTTAATAAGTAATAAGAGAAATAAAGAGGGCTCTCAGGAAAGGAGTACCCATTACTAGTATTCTTAAAATTTCCACTAAATATAATAGTTGCAGTTACTGTTAAAAGAAAGGTGCAGAAGTTATTTTTTCACCCTTAAAGTGATACGAAAGAGATGCAAAAGAATTTACGAGTTTATGATTAAAAAGATTCTTATTATTAACTGGCGTGATATAAAAAATCCTGAAGCTGGTGGTGCAGAGATGTACTATCATGAGATCTTCAGAAGAATGATTCCCTGTGGATATGAGATAACTGTGCTGGCTCACTCATTTAAGGGGGCACCAGCCTGTGAGGTCATAGATGGGATTAAGGTGATAAGAACGGGAAATAAATATTTGTTCAATTTCTCTGCAATAGGTTTCTTAAGCAGAAATCAGAATCAGTATGATTTAATAGTAGAGGACATCAACAAAATCCCTTTTTTCACTCCTCTTTTTGTGCATCGCATGCGGCTGCATATGGTAATGCACTTTTTCAGGAGATCAATTTTCAGAGAGACTAACTTTGTATTCGCTTTATATATCTATTTAATGGAAAGTATGGTCTCGCTTTTTTATAGAAAAGAAAGATTTGTTGCCATTTCTGAGAGCACCAGTTTAGACATTCAGAAGTTTGGAATCAGCAGAGACAGAATCACCATTGTTGAGCCAGGCATAGATACTTCCTATTTTTATCCATCACAACCCAAGTCCAGCCCTCCGGTTCTGGTTTATATAGGCCGTCTGATGAAGTACAAGAATGTCCAGTTTATAATCAGTGCTTTACCTGAACTTAGAAAAAGAGTTGAAGGTGTTACTCTGGAGATAGGTGGCTGGGGAGATTATATGGATGAGCTCAGAAAGATCGCTAAGGATAAGGGTGTTACAGATGCAGTCGTTTTTTCCGGGCGGATTACTGAAGAGTATAAGAGGGATATGCTGAGCAAAGCATCATTGTTTGTTAATCCTTCTGCCAAAGAGGGGTGGGGGATAAACAATATCGAAGCGAATCTTTGTGGTACGATTTCTCTTTCCAGCAATGTGGCCGGGTTGCGAGATTCTGTGCAGGATGGGGTCACTGGTTTATTATATGAGCCGGATAATATTGAAGATTTCTGTGACAAGGCAGCTTCTGTACTTCTTGACCCCCAAAAGCGTGAACTATTGGAGAAAAATGCCATCAGGAGAGCTAAAGAGTTGAGCTGGGAGAGAATCAGTCAGAAAATGGAGGAGCTGTTAAAGCTTTACCAGTGATTCTTTGTCAGTGACAGCGCTGCTTTAGTTGAATCAAAAGCCAACAGATTCATCTCAAATGAATTGATATCGGTTACCCACACAATCTCCTCTATTTCCTCATTTGGCAGAAGTGTTTGACTTTCATCATAATGACAGATAAAAAAAACATCGGTAGTGTGGTAGGTAACGGTTTCGTACAGATAAGTATTGGGAAAGGATCCCAGATACCTGCAATCTGTAATGTCAACACTTAACTCTTCATGGACTTCTCTTTTCAGTGCAGATTCCAGTGGTTCGCCATAATCGACAAACCCTCCGGGAACATCAAGAAGACCTTTCTTTGGTGGCTGAGCTCTTCTGATGAGTAATATGCCTTTGGTGGAGATTATAATGGCACCTGTAGCAGAAGCAGTATTGTGAAAATAAACAAAATGACATTCTTTGCATTTGAAACCATTCGTGTAGAATTGTTCCAAAGATGCTTTAGAGCATCTGGGGCAATAAATAAATCCGGTATATTCAATCATTGCAACTTACTTTCCAATAGAGTTTGGCGGATAAATCTGCCGGAACATTACCAGAAGTTACCTTTAAGGCCGGCATATATTGCAGGGCCGATCAGATTGCCTCTGGGGTGTTCGCGTAAACGTTGTGTTTTTGAGAGTCTTAGCGGACCGGCATCTATAAAAAGTGTAGCATTTCTGGTAAAACGGTGAATAAAGGGAACTATGAATGGTATGTTCAACTGAAAATAAAGTGCTGTTTGTGATGGGGATGAAAATGTCTGCAGAAGATCGCAATTTTCAGACTGTATATAATTGAGATAGGAACTATCTCTGTAATGGAATCTTACAGAACCGGAAATGATGTTACTGTCCGAAGGAGAGAAGGATAGTACTACATCCAGCATTTTCTGAATCTCGAACCTGCGGATCGTGTTACCCAGCGGGACCGTTATGGAAGGATGACAATCGAGATAGAGTGACTTGAAATTCACCCTGCAATTGCCGTTCAAGCCAAGAACGGATTCTCCGTTCTTATAAGGCATCTGATTGATAACTGCAGAATCATCATAGAAAGTAATGGATTCCCAGATGGGTTTATTGTTATGTTGAAACCAGGCATTTACAGAGACAGGAATTAATAAAGTATCTTTGTAGGTTGCTGAGCTGTAGAAAATGACCTGGTCTATGGAGATTGGATTATATGAAACCGGGAGTTGATACTCCATAAAGGTAAATTGTCTTGATTTTGGAACAAATGATCTTGCTACCGAAAGTGAACAGTTGATATTTGGGGTGAGATTCAATGAACCATATCCCTGCAAGGAAAAATCGTTGCTGTTAAATATTGATGCAGACAGATTCCAGTTGAAAACAGTGCCATCATGCAAAAGACTGGCACAGAAAGAGGCACCCGGATCGAGTGCAGGATCAAATCTGGCCTCAAGGCTAGTTGATAAGTTAGATGAGAGTTTGATGGCTAATTTATTTGTAAACGAGACATCGGTATATTCGGTGGGATAGATGTGATCGTAATATTCAGAGTGCTTGTTTATTAACCAGTTAGAGTAAAGGGTTAAATTTTTACTGTAATAGGTAAGCTGTGGATTAAGTGAACGACCATAAGAGAGTACAGGGGAGAAGAAATATGGTGTGGCATTCCATCTTCGGTACCAGTTATATCCAGTTTGCACAAGCAGATTGTTTTGCTGATAGTGCATGCCAATCAGATGTTCATGACGCAACCCATCCTCGTAGTATTGCATGCTTTTATGGGTGGCTATTCTATAGGCTGTCCATATCGAATCAAACCGGTCGGTGTATTCATCTGTGTAAAGATATTTGTAACTGAGCGCTAAAGGTATCCTGGGAATAGACAAAACGGTGGAATAAGTGGTACGGTGATCTCTGTTGGGATAGTAGCCTGGTTTATATATTCGGGTGAGCAAGGCTTCACCTGTTTCTGCTCCAATGTCCCCGGAAATAAAAAGCAGGGAATTACTATCGTATGCTGGGACTTCAAGAAAGGTGTCGTTAGGAGAGAGGGAAATTATGGAGAGATTTGAGTTGGGAAGAGTAGAGGTGGTGGAAAGTATAAATGAATTAGACTTGTCCAGACGCACCAGAATTGAATCGGGCTCTGAAAATAACAAAGATGGCAACAGTAAATACAGTAAGGTTATGGTAAATCTTTTCATAAGTAGAATGTGTAACCTGCGTTGATAGTGATAAGAAACAGATCAAAACGATCTGGATGCGAAAAGGTCCTCTCGACTATTACAGGGATACCGATGGAAAAATTTCTGAATACTATTCTTGGTTCTATACCACCCCGTAAACCGTACTCATTTTCTACATCGGCAAAGGAGATCCGGTCGGTCTTAAAAAGTGCATCAAAGACATTAAAATCGCTCACCATGGTATTGGTGATACTTATCTGTGGCACTATCTTTAACCATTTTATAGGGGTGCTGAAACTGTACTGAACTCCAAAATGGATATGCAGCAGATGGGCTGAGGTGGTATTCAATTTGTTTAATGTGTGTCCGGTCTCAAATGCTGCTTCACAGTATAAATGATTCATTCGTGAGGGAAATTCAAAGCTTAGGCCTGCAGTATTATAGCTTTTCCAAAGGTCAGCCGATTTACCAATCGGGTTGCGCATGGATACGGAAAGGGCAGGTCTGAAGAAAGCTTTTGGAAGAGTGTTGGACAGGGAATCGGCTCTGAGAGAAAAGAGAGCAGATATTATAATAAAAAAACTGTTGATAAAACAGGAAGCTGAGAATCTTTTCATGGTGATAAAATTTCGCAAGTATGTGATCAAAACGATAAATAAGTCTTTTAAAATAACTATTTGCGCATTGGAGAGTTATATGGTTTTGTAACATCGGTTTGTGGAATTTTAGAACGACTCTCGTCTCAGATGATCCGGTCTGCTTTTTGATTTCTTTAATCTTATTTAATTTTCATAAATCCGCAGTCGAATGCGCTATCAGGAGAATCGGATGAGAAGAGTACATATCGGGCAAAAACTGAATGTAGAGGATCTGGTCAGGATTGAGTGGCAGAAAAAATATGCCGAACCTGGATTGTTGGGATCCATGCTTAAGGAGTGTGGAATCACTTTTGTGGATTTAAACATCACAGCCCAAACCGATGAAACGGTTATTCTCAGATTAGCTGAAATGTTTGCAGACATCGGCTTGTTTATATCACTCGATTTAAAATACAGCAGGTTTTCGCCTGAATCTTTCGATTCACACTGGGCACTGTTTTTAGCAGAAAGACTACGAATCGCACAAGCTGTGGCCAACATAACTAAGGTTCCGGTTCCTTATGTTTTACATTGTGGTTTTGGGAATTCTTTGGGCGTTGAAAAAAAACAGGAGGAACTTATAACTGGAGGCAAAGAATTCTTTGCCTGGGTTGATAAAATGATTGTAGAGCAGTATGGTGATGTCGTTGCACTTTGTGAAACGTGGGATATTAATGCGGATCTGGAAAAACAACAGGAATACTGGCAGAATTGTTTGACTTTAATCGAGGAAACAAACCTGGGGATATGCTGGGATTTCCTGCATAGCTGGTTTGTTTCGACCAGGATTGGACAGCAGAGGTTTCCAGGAGAGGATTTTCTGGCCAGGGTTGATCATGTACATGCTTGTGATGCCCATGTTAATGGTTCTGGTCAAATCGATTATCTTCCGTTAACAGATGGGGCAGTACCATGGAGAGAGTACAGTTCACTTCTGGCAAGGCATGACTATGATAGTACAATCGTTTTAAAAGTGGATCCCGGATACTATCGTGGGCTTTATACTTTCCTTAAAGGAGTCAGCGATGGGGTGAGTAAATTGAGATTTTTTTTCGATTAAAGTTTAGCTTTGGTTGGAAGTTTTCTGTAGCCGGTGTTTAGCATACTTTAGCTTGAGATCATGCAGGTGGTAGGTATCTGAGTCTGGGCGCAGTCCTGCAGTAAAGAGGGTATCCATCATTTCCAGTTGTTTAAGAGTTTCCTGAAGCTTTTTGAGATCAGGAGTGAACACTTCGCAAAGGCTTTTTTTGATCAAAGGGTCAGATTCGGCTTTATTAATCATTCTGATGCCATAGGGTCCCAGAAGTTGTTTGAATTCATAGGAGTGTTGTTCAAAATACTTGTTATTTCTGTAATTGTTGAATTTAGTTTCCCCCAGGGCCCAGATGATCCGCAACAAGATGGAACTGCCTAACCATGCCCACCAGGAATGGAGGAGGGTGAAAAACACTACAGCACCACCAAGAACTGAAAGATAGAGTCGGTAAAAACGAAGTAAAATCATAGTGGTTATTTACTTCTCAGCATACTTTTTATGGCCTGGGCTATCAGTTTTGCTGCCTTTTCACTCATTTGTCCTTTGTTTTTTGCATAAGGCAATAGAGTCGATTTTGATGGCAACTGTTTTGAGTCGCTGGATTTGGGTATGTTATTTTTTTGAAGTTTGGCTTTTTGCTCCAGCATCGCCATGACTTCATCTTTAAGGCAATTTTTCTTATAGGGGTTTTTGTTTGATCTTCGATACCCCTCAGGTGTTGGATAAAGTGGTTTTTCGTACATAGCGACTTTACTAAGAAAAAGTGATTAAACACGGAATTCCCGGTCAAGGATTTCAGTGAGAAACTTATCGATAGAGACCGGATAAAACTGAAATTTTGGGCTGAAAATCAGTCCTGTTGTGGTATTCTCCTGTTGAAGGAGCCGATCGTGAACCCGGTCAAGGTGTTCCTGAGGTTTATCCTCATAATTGGTTATATTAAAATATTCGTTTTGAATCTTAACGTTTTTATTCCTGGCGTAGGCGAAAGAGAAAAAACGGCCTTCTATTGTCTGGTCAAACGTTTCGGGATCAAAGATATCGCCGAAAGTCTCATTTAATGAGGCAGGTGAGATAATGATTTTTGGTGAGACGTTGATTTTGCCATTAATTTCCACCGTATGGGAGCTGTTCTGTTCAGAAGGGGCGATAAGAATATAAGGCAGTTGATGATAGCCGCTGATGATCCCGGTAATGGGTTTGCGGAGTATACTGGTTTTGCTGAATACTTCCTGCAATATTTCGTTTTCGCTGTAGTTAAACATAAGTTGTCCAAACATATATATTGTTACGTTTAAAAACAAATAAAATTGTACGGGATAGACAGCTGTTACTTCTTAAGAGTAGCTTATCTGCTGATCTTAAGTACTTTATATTTTAATATACCGCGAGGGACTTTTGCTTCTATTATATCACCTACAGAATGGCCTAACATTGCTTTGGCCACTGGTGAATTGACCGAGATTTTGCCTTGCGAAGGGTCTGCTTCATCTGAGCCGGTCAGTTCGAATTCCACTTCTTCTTCAAAATCGATATCGTAGAGGGTGACTTTGGCACCGATAAAAATTTTGTCGGTGGCGAGATTTTCGGTATTAATGATTTGGGCGGTGGAGATTTTCTCTTCCAGTTCTCTTATGCGGATTTCATTGAGTGCAAGAGCATGCTTGGCTGCTTCATACTCGGCGTTTTCTCTTAAATCTCCATGAGAGCGGGCCAAATCCAGTTGAGCGGCTATTTCTTTGCGTCTGGTGGTTTTAAGGTATTCCAGATCTGAAAGAAGCTTATTATATCCTTCTTTGGTAAGATAAGTTGTTTCCATTGATAAAAAACCTCCGCTTTGATCAGTTGAACCGATCAATTCCTTATAGAAAGAAAAGTGTATTATGGGTATTTATGAATTCAAATTACATTAAAAATTTTATCAGGGGAAGAAGCAATTGGGTTCATAGGTTTTTTTCAGGTGCGGACATGGCATACTTCTTGCTTTCCTTAAGTAAAGTGCAAAGAGCTGGAGGGGACAGATGTACTGCAGTGTATATGTAAATATTCTTCTAATGCTGATTCTTTTTGGTGCAGGCAAAGATCTTCTATGGGCTCAATGTAATCCATTGATTGAAAAAACATTAGTGGTAGACACTTTTTCTGCATGTCTTTCTTTACAAGAGGGGCTTCCGTGCGGTTGGTACGCTACCCAGAAGAATGTACATATGTTTTCATTGGAAGAGGAGGAGGGAAACCGATTTATTAAGGTAAAGACTGCGGGAGGAAACACCTCGTTAGGGATTCATTTCAGTTTTAATACCGACACTTACCGTTATTTGAGCTGGAGGTGGAGGATTCATCAGTTGCCCAGAGGGGCCAGAGAGGATAAACGCCGCTTTGCCGACAGTGCTGCCGGGGTTTATGTCATCTTTAATGGGAAGTACAAATTAAACCGGATTATTAAATATGTGTGGAGCAGTACCCTAGAGCCGGGGGTGGTTACTGAGAGTCCGTATAACCGAAGGACAAAAATTGTGGTATTGCGATCTGGAGCGGCTTCTGCCGGGCAATGGATAGAGGAGAATGTAGATGTTTTTGGGGATTATCAGAGGATTTTTGGTACCAGTCCACCTCCGGTGGAAGCTATAGCTATAATGTCAGACTCTGATAATACGGCATCGGTTGTGGAAGCCGATTATGATGATTTCCGGATAAGCGTGGAAAGATGAAATTCCCCATTAAAATGATCATCGGAGCAGGCGGAGTGGTTCTTGCACTTGTATGGTCGGTTCATGGGGTCGATTTAAATGATGTGTGGGTGATTTTAAAGGAGATGAATGTCATTCAGACATGCAGTGTACTTGTACTTACTTCTTTTAATCTGATGATTCGATCGGTGGTGTGGATGTGTATTGTGAGGCCGATAAAGGTGGTTTCTCTGTATAATGCAATTTCAAGCTATCTGGTGGGAGTTTTCTCCAATCTGGTTTTGCCTTTTAAGTTAGGTGATATAGTCCAGGGTTACTCATTGAGCAGAAAACAGGAGATTTCGAAAATCTCCACCGTTTCTGCAGTGGTCATTCAAAGAATATTTGAAGTTACCAGTCTGATGCTGATCATGGCTTTTGTGGGTTTAGCGTTTTCTTTTCCTTTGTTATTCCAGAGAAGAACTTTGGTGCTGGGAATAGTGGTTTTAATAGCAATTACAGGGTTACTGTATTTGTATCGAAAACGGGAGTGGGTGATTAAAGGAATTGAAAAGATGGTAAGCAGAATTTCTCCAGTGCTGGGAAGAACTGTGGCCATGGCTTTGGAGCAGTTTCTTGCAGGAACGAAAGTAATAAACAGTTTTTCTGATGTTTCAAAAATCATGTCCCTCTCTCTTCTTTCCTGGGTGGTACAGATCTCCATGGTCAGGCTTACCGCTGAAGCTCTCAATATCTCCATCGACATAGTGGCTTCGGCAGTCGTTTTACTCATTATAAATATGGGACTTATCATTCCACTTGCCCCCGGAAACATTGGAACTTTTCAGTTTTTCAGTATTTTAGCGCTTTCCATCTTTTCGGTTTCAAAACCTAAGGCTCTTACCTTCTCCATAATATTCCAGGTCATCCAGGGGGTGCCGGTAATTCTGGGTGGTACCATTTCTCTTTTCCAGGAGCTCATATTCTCGAAGAGTCCGGAAAACACTGCTTCATCCGGAAAAAATCAAATAATGTCAAACAGGAATGCCCAAACATGAAAATCGGGATTGTATCCTCTTATTTCTATCCATGGTATGGTGGTATCACCGAGCATGTGTTCTATCAGTATAAAGAACTGAAAAAAAGAGGATATGATGTTAAGTTGATAACCCCTTTTGATGGTAAAGATATACTGGAAGAGAGAAATGATCTTATAAGGATTGGTAAACCGCTTCCTTTTATTCTCAATGGATCTGTTGTTAAGGTACCTCTTGTTACCAGGCCACAGCGGGTGATGAATAAAATTCTTACAGAACATAATTTTGATATTCTTCATCTGCATCAGCCTCTTTTCTGTCTTCTGGGACTTAGTGTTCTGCGCTGCGTTAAGCAGAGGCGACGGTTGGGATTAAAAACTCCAGGTATAATAGGTACTTTTCATGCCTGTGGCGGAGGGACGGAGCGTTTTTTTGTAAGACGTCTGGGCTTTTACTTCAGAAGATACCAGACTGAATTCTTCTCCCGCATAGCTGTCTCCACGGCTTCCAGAGACTTTGTCAAACCCATTTTGCCAGGGGAATACCAGATTATTCCCAATGGAGTTGATCTGTTGCGTTTCTCTTCAGAAAAAAAGAAAATAAGCCGCTTTGATGATGGAGTGAAAAATATTCTCTTTGTGGGGCGATTAGAGCCCAGAAAAGGACTTACCACTTTATTGCAAAGTATTCCTTTAATTCAAAACTATACTAATGAGCAGGTCAGGCTCATTGTGGTGGGTAATGGCGTACTGACCCGTTATTATCGAAGCCGGGTTCCACCCGATGTCGAAGATCGTGTCATTTTTATCGGTGAAGCATCCTTTGATGATCTTCCCCGGTTCTATAAAACCGCAGACATATTCTGTTCCCCGGCTACTTATGGAGAAAGTTTCGGGATAGTGCTTATTGAGGCTATGGCAGCAGGGGTGCCTATTGTGGCTGGAAACAATGAGGGGTACCGTAAGGTGATTAAAGATGGGGAAAATGGGTTGCTAGTAGATCCTACCGATCCTGATCAGATTGCCAGAGCTATTGCCAGACTACTGCATTCTCCAACGCTGGCCTGGCAGATCTCCACTCGGGGCATAGAAGATGTTAAAAAATACAGTTGGAGTTCGGTGGTAGATCAGATCGAGCAGTCTTACCGAACTTTTGCCGGATTTTAGTGAGGGTGTATGGTTTATGCACTCTCAAAGGTTCTTGAGCATCTTGGAGGAGCTGTCAAATTCTCCTTTTTATGGTTTCTATACTCTACCGCTTCATTTCCTTTACCGCTTCGATATGCAATCACCGACATGCTTTCTTTTATAAGCTTCATTTTCTGTCATTCAAAAAGGAGTTCTGTAAGAAATAATCTCAGTTTCATCTTCAAGCGTAATCCCTCTTTTGCTGAAATTCTGCAAGTCTTTGTGGAATATGGAAGGTACTGGGCGGAGTATCCACTGGTGAATAAAATCTGGAAAAACAGCACTGTAATTTACCATTCTCAGCAATTCCCTCCTTCGGAACCCTGTTTTCTGGGGGTTACATTTCACATGGGAAATTTTGAACTCTTTGGAAATATCATAAAAAACACTACTCAAAAAGAATTCCGGGTAGTAGCAGAGCGACTTCGCCCGGAGTACGTAGCCGACTTTTTCAAGCGGACTCGACGGTCTCATGGCATAAGGACGGTTGTCCACGATGATTTACGCCAGATATTGAAGGTAATAAAAGAGGGTAATCCATTAGGGATACTTTGCGATAGAATGGTGGGGGGCAGGGGGGTTGAGGTTCGATTTTTCGGAAAGCGGGTGAGAATGCCACTGAATATCGTGAGCTATGCTTTGCAGAAAAATATCCCGGTATATGTTGCCTACTGCATTCATAAGAATGGAGTATTAAATGTATATTCGCAAAAAATTGGGGGGGAAAGCGATTTTGATACTGCCGTGCAAACGATTGTTTCCACTCTTGAAGAGGCAATAGTTCGCTTTCCTTTCCAGTGGCATGTACTTTCTGCTCTTTAAAACAGTGTTTAATCTTAATTCAGGGCTGGGGTGGTTCTACGTGCTTGAAAGAAAACCAGAAAGCGGCAAAGAGGGCCCCCAGAGAGAGCAGTACATCGATAGGACGCATCATGGCAGTAAAAAAATTCATGGCCATGGAAAAATCTAACTGCGCCAGTACTTCCGATTTTGGGATCTGCTTGCCGGTAGCGAAAATGTTTACAGCAGTATTCAGGGTTCCTATTATTATGGATACCAGAGTAAGAAAGGCAGCGATGAAGCCGTACCATTGGTCGATAATTTTCCCTGCATACTGAATGGAAAATGCAGTTCCAAAACCAACCGCCAGGGCCATCCAAGAGACCTGGTACTTGCTGGCCATTAGAATCCATAGTGCAGTAGTAACGATAAATGCCAGTATTCCAGCGGATATAGCCAGTAATGGCTTCTGTTTCTTCCGTAATTGTTCCAGTTTAAGGGCAAATTCATCTACTTCAAATTCCTGATCCTGGGTAGATTGCAGTGGCGTCTCTGTCATAGTTCACCTTTCCTGTTTGCAGGCGTTTAAAAAGTGTTACTCTGGTTGATTTTTCAATATACAACCCTTTCATAACCGAGGCAATTTAAAACAGGTCCTGATTGCGATGGAATAGTAAGAAATGATGGAGGGAGGGATGTGAAAATCAGGATGGAGAAATAGCCTTTCAGGGTATCTCTGATGATTAAATAAGGTATTATTTACAATTTATTTATCTCACCATCTAAAAAACTGATTCGCGCTTTCCACCACTGTTTCATTTTTTCAATTTCTTCGTTTAAATCTACGCTGAGATTCCAGGTTGTGGCATTTGCCCTATGAGATAACTCCAGTTTCTGTTTCATCTGGTCCATGAAATTTTCCATATCAACTGTTTCGCTTTTCATCTCATTCCAGCGTTTCTTATAAGATTCAATAAACTCTGGATCGGAGAAAAACCTGAGAAAAAAATCATGTTTCCATATAAGTTCTTGTGGCTCTGAAAAGTAAACTATACCTTGATCTTCTGATTCTGCAGAGTCAAAGGTCCAGTCAAAGTCCCATAGAGGTCCCATGCGCACAATTTTATCTTTATCCATATGCATGAATACAGATTTTGGGTGGCCGATTTCACTATTTTTAACTAATTCATTTATGAGAATAAAATCCACCATTGATTGTAAATCAATATGAGATTTATATGTGTTATCAGGGATAACTTCACCATTATTAATTAAAAGTGCTTCTATAGTATTGAATTTTTCTCTTACAAACGAGTATTCCTCCGAATATCCGGCTCCTTCAATTTGAGAATATTCAGGTGATTTAATCATAACAGGAAGCTCGTAATAATCTGTAGTAAATTTCGGCTCTTCATCGTAATACTTATCTAATTCAACAAGAAAACCATTGGTTTTATCTATGGCCACCCGGCCGTCCCCTACCTGGTTGTGTTCTGTAAGCAGGTAGTTACCTATATATTCCCCATTGAGGATAACATCAACATGGACAAAATGATGCGAAAATTTCATTTTAAACCGGTTAGCTAATTCAAATGCAATTGCATTCATGATAAGTGTGGGATCATGGTAGTTTGCCAGCAATATCCAGTTCTTTGCGGCTTCTAACCCGAATAATGATGTTTTTTTATCGAATTTTATTCGATATGACTTTTTGGGCGAATTCACCCAGGAGTAGTTTCCTCTACCCCGGATTTCATCTTTAAAGCCAGTTTTTTCGATATTATTTCTGGGATTATCTGAATCCAGAACAGAAAAATCCGCTTTGAAATAAGTATCTTTGCTGGTTATTGGCTGATTACCTTCAGTATTAATAATGATCAGCGGAATTTTATGAGTCACTATGAGTTCTAAATCCAGCGATGCACTACTGTGTGTGGATGTCTCACTTTTGGCAATGGTAATTATCGCTTTACCTATTTTACCTGCAGTGAGCATACAGGAACCTGTTGTATCACAGGAAATGATTTCCGGATTGCTGCTGGTGATAGTTGTCTTTCCATCACCATCACCTTCGATAACGAGTGCAATTTTTTGATTTGGTACTAAGAATCTGTATTTATTTTCTATTTCTATGGTGGATGGACGCATTTGCAGGGGCTCTATGACAGTGGTTTCGCAACCCACAAATATCTGTATACTGAATATGATCAAAAGGTAAGCTACAGTTTTTAACATGTTTAAACTCAAATTATTACATATAAAAGTGGGATGTTATGCTTTAATTGTCAGATTGCCTGAGTAGTATGAACCCAAAATTACAAAAAAATAATCATATAAACAAGGTACTCTTTCAGTATGATCAGATATAACAATAAGATAATGTTTTACAAACCATTTATTTCAGCATCTAAATAAATAATTCGATCTCTCCACCACTGCTTCATTTTTTCAATTTCTTCCTCAAAATCGAATGCTAGATTCCAGACAGCAGTATTTGCCATGCTAGACAACTCCAGTTTTTGTTTCATCTGGTCCATGAAATTTTCCATATCAATTATTTCGCTTTTCATCTCGTTCCAGCGCTTCTTATAAGATTCAATAAATTCTGGATCAGAGTAGAACTTGCGAAAAAAAGCATGTTTCGAGATTGTGCCATGAGCATCAGCAAAGTAAGAAAGGTGGTCGCCGTAATCTATCGGATGAAATGCCCAGTCAAAATCCCATAAAGGTCCCATGCGCACGATATTGTCTCGATCCATATACATGAATACAGATTTTGGACGAACGATTTCATTGTTTTTAACTATTTCATATATGAGAATATAATTCACCATTGACTGTAAATCTATGTGATCCTTGTATCCGCTATCAGGTGCTGACTCTCCATTATTATACAAGAGTGCTTCGATGGTATTGATTTTTTCTCTTACAAACGAATACTCCTCAGAATATCCGGCTCCTTCATATTGGGAATATTCCGGTGACTTAATCATAACAGGAAGCTCATAATAATCTGTAGTAAATTTCGGTTCTTCATCGTAATAGTGGTCCAATTCTACAAGAAAACCATTTGTTTTATCTATGTCGACTCTGCCGGCTCCTACCTGGTTGTGTTCTGTAAGCAGGTAATTGCCCAGATATTCTCCATTGAGGATAACATCAACATGGAAAAAGTGATGAGAATATTTAATTTTAAACCGGTTCGCTAATTCAAAAGCAGTTGCATTCATGATAAGTGTAGGATCAAGATAGTTTGCCAGTAATATCCAGCTCTTTGCAGCTTCCAATCCGAATAACGGTATTTTTTTATTGAATTTTATTCGATATGACTTTTTAGGGCAGTCTTTCCAGGAGTAATTTCCTCTTCCCCGGATTTCATCGTTATATCCGGTTTTTTCAAGATTGTTTCTGGGATTATTCGGATCCAGAACAGAAATGTCAGCTTTTAAATAAATATCTTTACTGGTTATTTCCTGATTACCTTCGGTGTTAATAATGATCAGGGGGATATTATTTGTTACGATGATCTGGAAATCCAGCGATACACGACTGTGTGTGCATGTCGAATCTTTAGTTATGGTAATTATCGCTTTACCTACCTTTCCAGCAGTAAGCATACAGGAACCTGTGTCATACGAGATGACTTCCGGATTATTGCTGGTGATAGTCACCTTTCCATCACCCTCGCCTCCGACAACGAGTGCAATTTCCTGATTCGGTATTAATGACCTGTATTTATCATCTATCTGTATGGTAGAGGGGATCAATTGCTTTTCTTCAGGAACCGTTACTGTGTCGGTAACTGTTATGGTATCAGTGACTGTTACAGTATCAGTGACTGTTACGGTGTCAGTGACAGTTACGGTATCAGTGACAGTTACGGTATCATTAACAGTTACAGTATCACTAACAGTTATGGTATCATTAACTGTTATGGTGTCATTGATAGTTATGGTATCAGTGACAGTTATAGTGTCAGTGACTATTATGGGTTCAGGATCTATGACAACGGTGCGGCAACCCACAACTGTCAGTAGATTAAGAATTAAAAAATAAACTGCAGTTTTTACCATGCTACCTTAACTTACCGCATATTTAAGTTCGATGATATTTCTGAGTAGAACAGTTTGGTTTTTTAATCATGAACTGCAAAACGTTCATTTAACTTAATATAATCAAATAATCCTGGTATTGAAAGCCGTGGGAAATCTGATTCAGATAACCTTTTGTATCACAGGCAAAATTTTCCTGCTTACTAAGCTGAAAATTCCCCTTTTAATTAATCGTTTATTATGCCGTGGCTGTAACTGATTGAGTCACAAAAAGATATCGAAACTCCTCTATTGGCACGAGATATGCTTAAAACGGGGCAGAACCTATAGATCAGGAGCTAAAATGATTCAGGGAATCTACACTGCATCGATGGGAATGACTCCTCTGATGCAAAAGCAGGATCAGATAGCCAACAATCTGGCCAACATTAATACCACAGGTTTCAAACAGAGCGGCCTTTTCATAAAAACTTACCAGAAATTCCTCAGCAATGATCAGCACCAGCCCTTTGTAAATGAACAGATGAAACCCGACGAAGTATATGTTGATTACAGCGAAGGTCCGCTCAAACAGACCAACTCCACTCTGGATATGGCCATTAAAGGAAGCGGATTTTTTACAATTATGACCGATAATGGCCTTCAATACACCAGAAACGGAAATTTCTCTCTTAGTCCTGAAGGATTGCTGGTTTGTTCTGATGGTTCTATGGTAATGGGTACCGAAGGCTTTATAAGAGTGGAACGGGATCTTCCAATTGCCATAAGTGAAAAGGGTGAGGTGATTCAGCGCGGTGAAAGTAAAGGGGTCATCAAAGTTACCGATTTCAAAAAGCCATACAATATGTATCGCTGCGGTGAAAACCGTTTCCGTCCTTTAGTATCATCCGAAGATTCTTCGGTGAAAAGCGCCGGGTATGTTATAAAACAAGGCTATTTAGAGAGTTCAAACGTGGATATCATCCGTAATATGGTACAGATGATCTCTGTAAATAGAAATTTTGAGGCTGATCAGAAAGCCCTGCATGCCCAGGATGAGACCCTGGAGAAGGCTGTGAATCAGGTTGGAAGAGTGGGATAATATAACTTTGGTCGAGAGGTGAAATATGATGCGCAGCATGATGACAGCAGCTACCGGGATGGAAGCACAGCAGCTATATATGGATACTATCTCCAATAATCTGTCCAATGTGAATACTGTCGGTTTTAAACGCGTAAAAGTGGAATTTCAGGATCTGATGTATCAGACCTTGAGAGAGCCAGGAGTCAGAAATTTCGAAGGCGCAATGGCTCCGGCAGGTATCGAGACCGGATTAGGAGTCAAGCCTGCTGCCACTCAGAGAATATTCGAGCAGGGTGCACCCAATCAAACGGGAAATGATCTGGATTGGGCTATCCAGGGTGATGGCTTATTTCAGATAACCTTGCCCGATGGGGGTACCGCATATACCCGTGATGGTTCTTTCAAGTTATCCAGTGACGGCTCGATCGTGAGCTCATCAGGTTTTCTCCTTTCTCCTCAGATTACTGTTCCGGAAGGTTCATCAGAGTTGACAGTGGCTGCAGACGGCAGAGTATCTGTCAAACTTCAGGGAGAGAACACGATGACTGAAATCGGACAGATTGAGATTGTCCGCTTCATTAATCCCTCGGGGCTTCGCTCCCTGGGAGGAAATCTCTTTGCGGTTACCGATTCCAGTGGCGAGCCGGTTGTCTCTTTTCCCGGAGAAGAAGGAGCCGGTACAATAATGCAGGGTTATACCGAATCTTCAAATGTTCAGGTAGTGGAAGAGATGGTGAACATGATCTCTGCGCAGAGGGCATTTGAGATAGTCTCCAAATCGATACAGGTTGCAGAGGATATGCTTCAGATTGCCAGCAATCTGAAACGGTAGCAGAAATTGCGAATGAAAAAAGGTGGCGAGTGGGGATGACTGCTGGAAAAGTATTTGATTTGTACATGTTTATTATTATTTGTTCTGCTCTGACCGGGCTTTCTGCAGCATCCGATCTTACTCTGACTTTCAAAGACTCTGTCTTGATCACTGATACAGCTTTCTTTCTTGATGATATTGCAGAAATAGAGTGCAATGACAATACATTAAAAGCAAAGCTGCTGAATATGGCTGGAGGGAAGAGTGCACCTGCAGGTTATGGAAGATTTTTGAATGTCAGTGATTTTGTTCTTTACAAGATAAAGCCTTTGCTTGGAAATACTCGGTTAAATGTGAGCGGAGTTCAGAGAGTTTATATCAAAACCGAGTCTGTTGAAAAGAAAATCGAAGATTATCTGGGAATTATTCAGCAGTATTTCCGTGAAGAAATTCTGTGGCCTCAGGGATGCTATGAAGCGGTGGTGAAGGAGCCGGGACGCTCCTGGAAATGTTTTCCCGGAGATGTGACTGCAAAGGTCGAAGGACTTGCTAACCGGTATCCCAGAGGTAATGTTCAGCTCTGGCTGGTTATAGAACAGAAGCAGCGCAGTCTGAGAATTCCTGTAATGTGTAATGTTAAAGTGGTGGTACCGGTTCTGGTTGCCAGAAGACCGATTCTTCGGGGCCAGCAAATTACATCCGAAGATTGTGAGCTCAAATCAATGGATATCACCACATTTGGTCCGCATCCGTTATTCAACATTGATTCGCTCATTGGTGTACGAGCAGTGAGAACCATTAATCCAGGCACTATTGTTCATACCCGTCTGCTCGAGGCGATTCCGGCAATCCAGAAGGGGGATCTGGTGGAGATTCTTGTACGAAAAGGAAATGTTAAGGTTGCGATACAAGGTGTCGCACGGGAATCTGGTAAAATCGGTGAGAGAATCTGGGTGGAAAATACAAACAGCAGAAAATTAGTACAGGTAATAATTAAAAACAGGGGAACTGTCACCGTTGCTCAGGGAGGGTTATCAATATGAAAAACCATGTATTCTGCAATGTCCTTATGATGGTATTGGCTGTTTACTGTATGTCCAGGGCTGCATCGGTTTACAGTCTCTATTCGGATCATCGGGCCATGAAGGTGGATGATATTCTGACTGTGTTGATTGTAGAATCCGCCAAGGCAGGAAGTGAGAGTAAGACCAATACCAGTAAAGAGAATTCCGGACAGTTGCAATCAGCGGGTGGATCCGGGATATTGGGTTTTCTACCCTCTTTTGGTGCTTCAGGAGGTAGCCGGGTAGATTTTGACGGAAAAGGTGGCACATCAAGAGAGGGTAATCTGGTGGCAACCATCACCGCAAGAGTAATAAAAGTCCTTGATAATGGCAACCTGGTGATTGAGGGCAGTAAAGTAGTGGAAATCAATGAGGAAAAAGAGATTATCAAATTAACCGGTATGGTCCGTCCTCAGGATATTCAGAAAAATAATATTATCTATTCATCAAGTATTGCGGATGCACAGATTACCTACACCGGAAAAGGAGCCGTGAATACCGGCAGAAGGCCTGGTTTGATTGCAAGATTTCTGAATTTCATTTTTTAAAAAAGAATAATGTCCATGAAATCTCCTTCAGGGGAAAGATTATGAAAAAAACGCTGATAGTTCTTATAATGCTGGTTTTTACAATCAGTGAAGCGCAACAGACTGTAAGAATCAAGGATGTAGCTTCATTGACGGGTCTGGAGGATGTGCAGTTGTTTGGTTATGGACTGGTTGTGGGATTAGGTGGTACCGGGGATCGTAACCAGACGGTTTTTACCGAACAGACTATAAGTAATATGCTGAAGAACATGGGAATAGAGCTTCCGGAAAAACATATACGGGTAAGAAACGTAGCAGCAGTCATGATTACCGGAAATCTTGCTCCTTTTAAACGCAAAGGAACTCGTTTCGATGTGACAGTGTCTTCCATGGGTGATGCTACAAGCCTGGAAGGAGGGACACTTATTCTCACACCGATGCAGGGGCCTGATGGAACTGTCTATGCTTCTGCTCAGGGGCCGCTGGCTACCGGCGGATATGATTTAACCGACCGG
>Ga0209510_1000817_pt1 | contig 39543 bp, 31 predicted proteins | sample BiotimSIPDNA_FD_185749 | JGI IMG/M metagenome (GOLD analysis project Ga0209510, IMG submission 185749) | Anaerobic biogas reactor microbial communites from Washington, USA - Biogas_R1 time_0 SIP DNA (SPAdes) (version 2) | ecosystem: Engineered > Bioreactor > Anaerobic > Unclassified | place...
CGGTCCCTATCCATCGCAGGCGCAGGAGAATTGAGAGGATCTGTCCCTAGTACGAGAGGACCGGGATGGACAGACCGCTGGTGTACCAGTTGTCTCGCCAGAGGCACAGCTGGGTAGCTATGTCTGGAAAGGATAAGCGCTGAAAGCATCTAAGCGCGAAGCCAACCTCAAGATGAGTTCTCCCATTCCGATAAGGAAGTAAGATCCCATCAAGATCAGGTGGTTGATAGGCCAGAAGTGTAAGTGTAGTGATGCATTAAGCGGACTGGTACTAATAGATCGAGGGCTTGACCTTCACAAACCTCTATGTGCAGTTTTCAGAGATCTTGAGACTTTCAACCGAGCAAAGCGAGGAATGAAAGTCCAAAAGCTCAGATGCCGACCGAAGGTTAGGTATGAGAGATCCCGGATAAAAATGAATACTGTTATTAAATTTCCTGGTGCGTCGATGCTCAGGCTAACGCCTTCGATACATCGACACTCGCCGAGACATCGTCGGCTCGTAATGGCGAAGAAAAGTTAAACCACTAAACTGAATATTGTTATTAAATTTCCTGGTGCGTCGATGCTCAGGCTAACGCCTTCGATACATCGACACTCGCCGAGACATCGTCGGCTCGTAATGGCGAAGAAAAGTTAAACCGCTAAACTGAATACTGTTATTAAATTTCCTGGTGATAATGGCGAAGAGGTCACACCCGTTCCCATCCCGAACACGGCAGTTAAGCTCTTCAGCGCCGATGGTACTACAGGTTATGCTGTGGGAGAGTAGGACATCGCCAGGATTTAAATATTTCTGAAGAGACAGGTAATGCTGTGGGCGCCGCCAGTCAGCCCTATCGGGCTTTCGGACAGATCGAGATGTGGAGCAAGCGAAGCGCAGAACCATATCCGATGTGACCGATCCCGGACCGCAAGTCTGGGGCTATTTGGCGGCACTCCCTCCGGTCGGTCGATGCTCAGTCCTGCGGACTTCGATACATCGACACGCCGGTGAGACATCGTCACCGCCGGAGTAGGACATCGACCCCCTTTAGGGGGCACTGATGTGCCTCCACTTCGTTTCGCGCAGTTAATGAAGCGGGATTATTAATATCTCGCACAAAAGGGATCATTTTATTGACCCTGAAAAAAAGCCCTACAAAAGTGTAGGGCTTTCTATTCATGGAAAAATATGAATTAGAGTGCAAGCAGGGATACATCATCAATGTGAACATGTTCTTGCCAATTCCAGTAAGGATCCGATATTGCAATTTTAATTTGCGCGGAACGTGCACCGTAAGGAGCTACAGCAATCTTTTGGTAATAAGTCCATATATTAGCCCAAGCAAGAGTATCTCCTGGAATTCGAATTTCAATAGGATCATTTATTGGGTTAAGGTATTTATTAAGGAATGTTAAAGTTGCCACTACCTCACCATTACCACAATTACCGCTAAGGTTGTCACCAAAGCTAATAGGGTTAATATCCTCGGCATACGAATGAGGACTCATAAAAAAACCAAACTCATAGGTGATACCAGGACAGATGCCATCGACTACCTGGGAAATGCTGCCATTGGCGCCCTGATTTGCTTCATTTAAACCAAGTGCAACAGCACCAGTGCCTGTGTGAGCATTGTGACCTGTGTTCTCAATTTGATCCTGTGGTTTTACATTACCAATACATTCCCAACCTGCACCACAAACACCAATTTCAAAAGAACCGTTTCTCACCAGATCACCTTTTTCCGGATGGCATTTTTGATTAGAACAAGAACTAAAATTACCATTGATTTGTTCACAAGATTTGTTAATAGAACCCATATATATACCTCCTTCTTTCCTCTATAGGAAAATAATTTAAAATACTCTATAAATTATGCAATAGTGGCATAAAATGCTACAAACCTCAAACACATGTTACGCCGTGTTCCGCCGGGACGTTCTTTGCGTAACATATAACTAAGGGGACGGTTTAAACCGTCCCCTTGTATTTGAGTGTTATGCTTGATAAATCGCTTATTCTATTCCATAGCTACTCCATTGCAGCAGCCAATGCCTCGGTATAATTTTCAAATAATTGATCGGCTTCGGAACCGTAAAGCAATAATTGCCGCATTGCATAGGTGAGTTCCAGTTGAACCCCTTTATTGGTACTGTTTTGATTGCAAATGTTATCAACTTGTTGTCCGCTTAGTCTGGTGGGGGCGTCTTTAACCTTGAAGCCGGCCGCTTGAAGATGTTTGGTAATCTTTTTCCCCGTTTTGGAATCCAGGCCTCCTATGTAGGTTACTTCGTCGGTACCGCGACATCCATGAATAGATAGGGTAAGATCGGATTTATTTACTAATTTATGGGCACGGGGTTCATTAAAATTAGTGGAAGTAATATGTAGCAGGTTGTTGTTACAATCTCTGATACCTTCAAAAAGATACAAATCACACTGCAGTATTTTAGCAACCGACCGGGCTATCTGACTGGTACCGATTTCAATGGAGCCACCATGAATTGCCATTACTAAAGTCGAACTATCGCGATTAATACTGCCAATACAAAAATCAACATCTTCTTTATAGCGGGATTTTAATTGCTGGAAACTCTTGAAGACATCGCTGGCCTGCGAAGTACTAGTACAGGTAAAAACGATAAGCAATGCAACCATGAAGCTATACAGTAATAAATTTTTTCTCAATATACCACTACTTTCTTTATTAAATTTTGCTTCATAAGCAAGTGGGTAGTTGTTCTATTTTTATCGTAAAATTAAACATATTGTCAAAGTTACCTTTTGCATTTGCAGGGAATATGGGGACATGCAACCACATTTCTGCATTTAGCTCTTAAAGCCGTTTTACTGGCAGTTAGTTTATAATAGTGCTATAATCATGGTGTTATAATTTCATATTACCAACTGGTGGCAGCAAGGCTGCTGAAAAGGGAAAGCGGTGAGAGTCCGCTGCAGTTCCCCCTACTGTATTTGGGATGAAACCTGATTTTATGTCACTGGGCATTGCCCGGGAAGACGCAGGGAGTAGGATGACCTTAAGCCAGGAGACCTGCCGGTCTGGTACTATCTATACTACTTCTGGGGACAAGAAGGGAGGAATTTATGATGATTTGTTCATCATTGTTTACTCAATACCCGGATGGAAGTTAATCCGGGTTTTTTAGTTGGTCAGAAAAATTTGAATGGAGGTAATACATTGTATAAACAGCGTAGAAACCTGGCAATAGTATTAATATTTTTTATAATGGTACTTTTTAGTCCCCAAACAGTAATGGGGGCAGTTGCTGATTATCAAAAATCGATAATCAGGGTGCAGAATTATTATAAACAACAGCCCGGCTATAATGAGTGGGAAGCCTTGGGTTTAAGGTCATCAGGTATGGCGGTGGGAGATAAAACTAGTTTTGGTGACCTGCAAACAGCTTCTGATTATGCCAGAACCATTCTGGGCAGTATTGCTGCCGGCAGTAATCAGCAAACGGTTGCCCAATATGTTTACAACTTGCAGCAAATGCAGCAAGCAACGGGAGACTTTTCCCACGATAAAACTGAACAGACTCTAAACCAGACTATCTGGGCAATTATAGCGCTGGATTTTGCTCAGGCCAACGAGTTTAAAACCGTTTATAACCGTAGTGCGGCTACTGATTATTTGATCTCACAGCAAGATTCCGGAGGCGGCTTTAATGAGTCAGGTTATGGAGTAGATGTTGACTCAACTGCTCATGCTCTTATTGCCCTGGCACCTTATAAAACCGAATATGTTTCTCATATAGACCAGGCGATTGGTTATCTTAAAAGCCAACAATTTGTGAGCGGAGGATTTGGCGGTTGGGGAAGTGAGAATTCCGATTCTACTGCTGTTGTAATCGAAGCGCTCATTGCCCTCGGACAGGACCCGAAAAGTACAGAATGGACTATGCCTGGAGATAAAAACATGGTGCAGGCATTATTATCCTATCAAAATATTAAGGGATGGTTTGTAAACAGCCTGGTACCCAGTGACTGGAATGACCCGACGGTTCCCAATCCCATGTCAACCCGTAACGCTTTATTGGCCCTGAGTGATCTAAAATCCGGTAAGGCAAAATATCATAATCTGTTACCTGTTATTAGCGGTGGCGGTGGCGGTTCTGTTACACCTCCGGTAACTCCAGTTATTGGAAAAAATATAGCCGCTATTTCTATACAGGGGGATAGGACAACCGGAACTATTTTGCCATATACTGTCTGGCATTGGGAAGGGCCTTCTACCGTGCTGAACCAATTAAGAACCGTTTTGGATGACCGGGGCATTAGCTACAATATCAGTTCTGACGGATATGTATCAATGATAGGGGGACTGACTCACAAAAAGGAGGGTTATCCTCTGAGTGGATGGTTATTCAAGGTAAATAATGTTTTTTCCAATGCTGGTACAACCACCTATATTTTAAATAATGGGGATGAAGTGGAATGGGTATATACCATGGATGGAGGCAAGGATGCAGGTAATCCGCAATTCTTAATCCCGGAAGAGCTAATCCCGGATGAAGTTGAATTAAAAGTTGAGCAACCATCAATACCGGTATTGGAAAATCCGGCAACGGAGCCGGTAAATGTGCTTGAATATCTGACAAGTCAGGGAATTATTAGGGGAACTGACAAAGGTATGGAGCTGGATAGATTTATTACCCGGGCGGAATTGATTCAAGTGTTGACCAATGCGGCGAAAATTACACCCATGCCGGCCCGGGGGCAGGTTTTTACTGATGTCAATACCGGGGACTGGTTTGCAGCTCCAATAGAAACGGCGGCAGCCAGGAAATTCGTTCATGGATATCCGGATGGAAGTTTTAAGCCTCAGCAATTGATTAATCGTTATGAGATTGCCTGTCTGCTGGATGCCTGGGCTGGCAATAGCGGGAAATCAATGGATTTAGCTAAAGATGAACAGATACCGGCGTGGGCTCGTACATCTGTTGCCCGGGGGATTGCCGAGGGGTGGATAATAGCTGATGATCAGCGTTTTAATGGTGAGGATTATTGCCAGCGTGCTCAGGTGTTTGAAATGGTGTATCGCTGGATGAATAACCATACAGATACCATAGATTAGATTTCTTTTGGACGCTGATTATTTATGATTTTGTATGATTATTATGATTTAAAGTTTAAGACAGCCAGTGGAGAATCAGGTCAGTTTATTTAGAACCTGCTACATTAATTTCAAAGCCCTGTGGGTGGAGTATCGATGTCTCTGAAAGGAGGACTTTATCTGACTTATCTGCGCTTTTTTGTATTTTATTTTGGGTTGGGTTCTGATCAACCTAATCCGGAATCCGCTAATAATGACAGATACAGGAAATTGAGATTATGTAAAGTCCTCAATTTATTTAAGGTAAGGGGAACTGCTTAAATGACCATAAAAAATAGGATATCAATATTATTGGCCCTGATAGTACTGGGCGGGATTTTAATGCTGGGTGGCTGTGAAGTCAAACCTGAGGCAATAAATACTCCGGGCCAAAACCGTCAGGTGCAACATGCAGTTGATCCTGCTGTAAAAGCTACTGCGGAAAAGTCAGCCAATGAGAAGGAAAAAACGAATTCAGGGTCTGAAAAACCTTTAGCAGATACTATTTCTTATCCCAAAGGCTTTCAGCTGCCTGAAAAAATTGAAATCGGCAACGAAATTCAATTAATGGTAACCAGGGATTATGGAGCCTCCTGTCTGGGAAATTACAGTATTGTATCAGTTGAAAAAATGTCGGTGATGGAAGCATTGAAATCAAATCTAAAGGTTGAAACTGCTTTTGGAGGCGGTTTTGTCAGTGGCCTGGATGGTTTGAAAAATGGTGGGAAGCTTGGCGGGCTGAGACAGGACTGGTTTTTCTATGTAAACGGCATAGCCAGTAATCGTGGTGCCAATCAGATATCAGTAACCGGTGGTGATCGAATTTGGTGGGATTACCATGGCTGGCAAACGGGAATAGCACAATCGGCTGTAATTGGCAGTTATCCGGAACCCTTTATTAATGGACTTAATCGGGGCAATAACCGGGTAACCATAATGGCTGCTCCGGAAAGTCAGGGGTGGGCAGATGCATTAGCCGGGCAATTAAAAAATAACGGCAGTCAGGTGACGATTACGGATATTGATAATAACAAACTGGCCAATAGAAATGGTCCGGCAATAGTAATCGGCCAATGGTCTGCATTGTCAGCATTTACGGTCTTAAAAGACTTAAATGAGGCTGGAGCCCGTAACGGATGCAGTATGCAATTTACTGATGAGAGTTTGAAGCTGTTGGATAATACCGGGCAGGTAAAGCATGAAGCCGGCGACAGGTGGGGAGTAATAGTTGCCAGTGGCAGAGGCCTCGGTGATGCAGCCCCTCTATGGCTGCTGGTTGGAAACGATGACGCGGCAGTAGAGCAAATCATTAATATTCTGGTAAATGAACCGGATAAAATAGCCGGTCGGTTTGGAGCAGCTGTGGGACCGGGAGGTCAGATATTTAATTTACCCAGACCATAATTCTCAGGGGAAGCGGAATGAATTGGGATTATACTTATCAATATCGGGATAACTTTATATATAACCTGCATCCAGGCATAGTCTTGCTATTATGTACTAATTTTCTCATCTGGTGCCTGATATTTTCCCATCCCTTTTATCTGGCCAGCTTGCTGGTGGCCAATGGTATGTTGATGATCAGTGCGGGCCATTTGCAGACCTGGTATTTGTACTTGAAGTTTTCTTTGTTTATGTCACTGGTAATTATAATCATAAATTTGCTTTTTTCATCAGCTGGAACAACCACCTTATTGGAACTGACATTATCAGGGGAATATATACTAAAAGTATCCTGGGAAGCTCTCATTTATGGCCTGGGAATGAGTTTACGGCTGATGACAGCTATGAGTTCTTTTGCACTTTTTACTTTGGCAGTTAACCCTGATCAAATGCTGACCTGGGCGGGGCGTTTTGGCACTCATACTGCTCTGTTGGCAACCTCCAGCCTGCGCATAATCCCAATGATGATCGAAGATTATCATCGTATCACCGAGGTTCAAAAGTGCAGAGGGGTCAGGTTTAATCACCGTTCAATAAGGCAGCGGATTAAAAGCTACTGGCCGCTAATGGGGAGTATGTTGTTAGCCAGTCTGGAGCGTTCCATGATAATGGCCGAATCGTTATATAATCGGGGTTATGGTTTAAAACCGCGTACTTACACGCAATTACGCCGCTGGCAAACCGGTGATTATTTAGTATTGTGTTCCACCCTGATCGGAATAGTAGTTGCCTGCCTGGCTCAATGGAAGCATTGGAGCAGCTACAGTTATTATCCGGTTTTGAACCGGGTTATCAGTGTGGAGATACTGCCGGCATTAGTGGTGTTGCTGTTATTTGCCTTGCCGGCAATTATTAATTGGGGATGGAAAAAATGGCCGCAATTAAGGTCGACAACTTAACTTATCAATATGCGAATAGCAGTTTCCCCGCTTTGCAGGATATTAATCTGGAAGTGCAGGCGGGAGAATTTGTTCTGCTGGCTGGTGCCTCCGGTAGTGGCAAAACCAGCCTGTTAAGAGCGATTAATGGTGCCATACCACATTTTTATGCGGGATTTATTAAGGGTGAAGTTTATCTGGACAATCAGGCCGTAAGTTCTTTGGACCACCGGCAGAGGGTACAAAGCGCAGGTCTTTTACATCAGGATGCTGATAGCCAGTTAGTTATGAACAGTGTAACCGCGGAAATTGCTTTTGGTATGGAAAATATGGGCCTGCCGGTTAAACTTATACGGAGAAAAATAGCCGAATTAACCAGTGCTTTGAATCTTAATCAGGATAACCACAAACGGACAGCAGATTTATCTGCCGGACAAAAGCAAAGAGTAGCCCTGGCCGCCTTGTTGGCTATGCAACCGCAAATATTATTGCTGGATGAACCTACTTCGCAGGTGGATCCGGTGGCGGCTGAAGAAATCCTGACTATTATCCGTCGCCTTAATGAAGATACCGGGATAACTATAATAATGGCTGAACAAAGGCTGGAAAGATGTCTGCATCTGGCTGATCGCTATCTGGTTATGGAAAACGGACAGATAAAAGGTGATTTTAAAAAAGCTGACGATATGGCCCGCTGGGCAATTGAAAATAATTGTCCTTTTGTACCACCGGTTCCCCGGGTATTTGCTCTGGTTGGTCAACCCTCCATTCCGACTACAGTTAAAGAAGGCAGGCGATTATTACGGGAGCTGGATACTTTCTCAAAAGATGTTTCCGATCATAAGCATGGTTCGACACAACTGAAAAATCATCAAATATGTCATCCTGAGGAGCCGCAGGCGACGAAGGATCTCTTTCGGAAGTCCGAAATACTGCATCTTCCGCTAACCAGATTCTTCGCTATCCCTCAGAATGATACGCTTAAGAGCACTTTTTCGATAGTCACGAATGCTTCTTCTGTAAGTCAACCGTCCTGCTCCGATTATATTGTGGAAATGAACAAGGTGTCTTATACCTGGCCGCACGGAAGCAAAGCCCTCCGACAGGTTGATTTTAAACTGCCTGCCCAGGCTATTACGGCCTTAATCGGCGATAATGGTGCTGGAAAGACAACCCTGCTAAAACATATTATTGGGTTAATAAAACCTGACCGGGGCAGTGTAAAGGTAATGGGCAGGAATACACTTCAGCTCGATGTAGAGGATTTGGCTGCTGAGGTTGGATATTTATCTCAGCAACCGGATGATTATCTGTTTTTACCAACCGTAAGGGAGGAAATTTCCTTTAGCCGTCATAAACTGGGCAGAGGTACGGCTGAAACTGAAAAGCAACTTATCCAAAGACTGGAACTGCAGGAATATCTGGAATGCAACCCGCGGGATTTAAGCACCGGTCAGCGTCAGCGGGTAGCGCTGGCTTCCATTTTGTTATCCAAACCGGAGATTTTACTGTTGGATGAACCCACCCGGGGTATGGATTATAATTTAAAAGCTAAGCTGGGAGAAATTTTAAAAGAATTTGTTCAAACCGGAGTAACCATATTGCTGGTTTCCCATGACAGCGAATTTATTGCTGAATATGCGGATGAAGTCGTGCTGATGTCAGCCGGGAAAATTATTGCTCAGGGAACAACTGCCGAAATGCTGGACGGATCAATTTATTATGCACCCCAGGTCAACCGGTTGTTTAATGGCTTGCATGAGCAGGTCCTGACGGTTGAACAGGGAGTGAAGTTGCTGAAGAGGTACAGGTTAGGAGTTAATGACTGGAATTAAAGTCAGCGGGTTTTTATTAATAGACACAGATAACACGGATTTTAAGGGATATACACAGATGGCTATTTTATTTATAATAGGGAGTCAGTTTGGTAATGGTGAGTTAGCTTTGGCTTTTAGAACCTGACTTCTCCTGATTTTTTATGATTTGACCTGACGGGTTTTTATTAATAGACACAGATAACACAGATTTTAAGGGATATACATAGATATTTTATTTATAATAGGGAGTCGGGTTATTTATGGTGAGCCTCCGAGCAGTTTAATGAATGCTATGTAGGGAAATCGTCAGGTTCAGTTGGTTAAGTAAGGTCGAGTCAGGTTCAAATTATAGAATCAGCTTTCTAAAAATGAAACCAGGGGGATAACAGAAGGGTCGCGTTTTGGAGAGATAGAAAAATGAAGTATTATTCTGGAAGAATATTAAATATAAATGCGTTGCTGACATTACTGCTGGGGTTGGCCGGATTAGTATATCTGGGTATAAATGATTTGGCTAATTGGGCACTGGTCACTACCGGAGCAGCAATATTGCTGTTGGGATTTATGGTCTGGAAGTTTGAAAACAGCCGTATTGATGCGCGTATGTTGATACTGATTGCAACCATGTCAGCGTTGGCAGCTGTTTCCAGGGTATTGTTTGCCGCCATACCCAGTGTACAGCCAGCTACCTTTATTATTATGATAACCGGTTATGTATTTGGCCCGGTTATTGGTCTGGCAGTTGGTATGCTGACTGCTTTTGTCTCCAATATGTTTTTAGGACAGGGCCCCTGGACTTTATGGCAAATGTTAGGTTGGGGTTTATGTGGAATAGCAGCCGGGTGGCTGGGGAAAAACAACCAATTTAGGTTGCTCCCCTTTCTGGTTTTATCCGGTCTGGCCGGATTGTTTTTTGGGTTATTGATGAATAGCTGGCATTGGCTGGCATTTGTTTATCCTCTGAATGTTACAACATTTTTAGCTACCTGGGCGGCCAGTATTGTTTTTGATTTAATGCATGCCGGTGGGAATATTATTTTCGCTTTAATTTTAGGCCGGCCATTCTATAATTATTTGCTTCGTTTCCGCCAGCGTATGTTTTTTCAACCGGTCGGGGGCAGCACACCGGGCAAACCCGATTCTTAAAGCTGTTTTGGTTTTTTAGAACCAGACTTGAGTTGACAGTATTTTTAAATAGACGCAGCAACATCAATGGTGACCCGGCACTCAGATTTAGGATCAATATTGATGTTGAGTGCCGGGGAACATCAGTAGTCCCCGTTAGGGGGATTACACAGACCCTTCGGGCACAGATTAACGCAGATTTTTTTTTGTATATTAGGGAATCAGGTTAGTAATGGCGAGTTGGATTTGGCTATTTAGAACCTGATCTCTCCTGACTATTTCTGACTTGACCTGACGGTCAGGAAGGGTCAGATTCTAAAAACCAAAGCTAAGTTGACTCCCTATTTTTATGAGAGTTTTGCATAATTAACTTTTCTTTAATTATCATACTAACTTCTAAAATGTCATCCTGAGCGTTAGCGAAGGATCTACGGTATTTATGAGACTCTTCGCTATCGCTCAGAGTGACAGTATTGAAGGATTTATTTGAATTATGCAAAACTCTCATATAAATAAAATATAAATCTGTGAAAATCATAAAAAATCTGTGTTATCTGTGTCTATAACCCCTCACCAAATATTAATTATTTCAGGCAGGGAAGTATGGCACAGAACACGAATTATGTTATGCGATAGATATAATTGGGAGGCTCTAATGAATAATAAAAGATGGGAAGATTTTTCCGAGGAAGAAATTCTGGAAGCCAATATTGCCAAATATGAACAGGATGAGATTGTACAATTTTATGAGGATTTTGACGAACCGCGTTATTCCTATATTGAATATGAGGTTATCTTTACTTCGGTTTTGGAGACCATGAGAAAAAAACTGGGCCGTCCGGTTCGTGCCGTAGATATGTGCGGAGGGGCAGGGAAAGGGGCGTTTACATTGAAAGCCTGCCAGCCGGATTGTCAGGTTACTCTGGTAGATTTGTCCGAAAAAATGTTGGAGGTTGCCCGCCGGAAGGCCGAAAAAAACAGACTGCAGGACATTGATATAGTACAGGCGGATGCATTTAGTTTTCTGAAGCAGGATAATGAGTATGATTTGTTCGTTTATTCTTCAGCTCTGCACCACTTTAAAGATCCTCTTACCCTCCTGCAGCAAACTGCAGAGAAGTTATCCCCTCAGGGTATGATTATCAGCATTGCTGATCCAAACACGCTTACTAAGAGTCGTCGATATGCGTTTCTGCAATTTTCCGCTTCCAATTGGGAAATCAAAAAACAGGTTATGAAGAATAAATTCGACCGCTTATTGGGGGCTGATACCAAACAAAATAGCAATCTGCCGGACTTTGATGTAGCCGAATATCTGACTTTTACCGGTATTGATGATATAGCATTTACCAGACAAGTACAGAATATTGGCCTGCAGCCTTTGATACATATGCGCTATCCGGCCGGAGAACCTTATATGACCCGTATTCTACCATACATTGGTCTATATTGGGCTTTTAGTACCGTTTTACATAAAGATACTGAGCCGGGTTATCAAATTTATAAGGAACAGATGAAAAGGGAGATTGCAACTAATTTGCCTTTCCGCATAAAATATTATTAAGGTAATAATCTGGAAAAATATTGTTGACAAATGCATAATTGTTTATTAGTCTAATAAACATATTATAACTTTATATTTGAGATGAGATGAGTTTAGCAGAGGAGAGAAGAGCGAGATGAGCAGGTATGAGTATTTACATGCCAGCACTGTGTCCCGTGCTGGTTTTTATTTGCCTTTTTCCGGAGCCACGGTGTTTCCTGAACAACCAGTGTTTGAACAAATGAAGACCAGGTATCGGTTGGTTCCGTTGTATGCTCAGGCAAAGATATCCAATCTGGATTTGGCCCAATATTTTCATGAAAATTGTGCTGATCAGCCAGCCTGTCTGCTGGAAAGTCTGACCGGCAGCGATAATGGCCGCTATTCAATTATCGCCCATCGGGCCTTAAACCAAGTAATTTCCCATATGAACAATCCGCAGGGGATAAACCTATTGCGCGGGCAATTGCATAATTACCCGGCTCCGGGCTTAGAGCTGCCTTTCTTCACCGGTGGTCTGATGGGTTACTGGTCTTATGAAACCGGATTAGCCTATTACGATTTGCCAATACCCCCCAGTGCTAATTCCATTGAACAATGTTTTTTTATACCTGGTGAAGTCATCGTTTATGATCGCTTTGAACAGGAAGTTACGGTTATAATCTGGACGGAAACTGAAAAGACTGAACCAGATATATATGCTAAGATTTGCCGGCAGTTGGACGCTTTGCTGATTGATATTGGCAGCGGTGATTACAATATCTCCGGGCAAGTACCTAAAATATCAGCGCCTCATGACCTGAATGCTGATGAAGGGTTTATACCTTCAATTGATGATATTCAGTTTGGAAAAATGGTTGATAAGGCGGAAGATTATATTCGCCGCGGAGATATTTTTCAGGTAGTGGTATCGCGTAGTTGGAGCAGGGAAAGTACTGCCGACCCTTGGCAGGTATATCTCAATTTGCGGGAATTAAATCCGTCGCCTTATATGTTTTATTATGCGCTGCCCGGATTTACTTTGATGGGGGCTTCTCCGGAAATGCAAATTCGGGTGCAGCAGGGGCAGGTCAAGACCAGACCTATAGCAGGAACCCGTAAGGTTACCGGTGTGCATGAGATTGACCAGGCTTTGGGCAGGGAGCTTTTTGATGACGAAAAGGAAAGGGCAGAACATCTGATGTTGGTGGATTTGAGCCGCAACGATATTGGCAGAGTAAGTCGACCAGGTACGGTTAAAGTAGAAAAGTTTATGCAGGTGGAAAAGTTTTCTCATGTGATGCATCTGGTGTCAGATGTGGAAGGAGAAATGCTCACCGAACTGGATGCTCTGGACGCATTTCAGGCCGGTTTCCCTGCCGGGACTTTATCCGGTGCACCCAAACGCAAGGCCATGCAGATAATAGGGGAATTGGAGACCAGCTTGCGGGGGCCTTACGGCGGAGCAGTCGGTTATGTTGATTTTAACGGCAATCTGGATTCCTGTATTGCTATTCGCGGAGTTTTGCATTATCAGGATAAATATTATTTACAAAGCGGAGCCGGAATCGTAGCCGATTCGGTCCCCGAGTTGGAAGCGATGGAGACTTTTAACAAAGCCCGGGCGCTTATGATTGCAATTAAGGAGGCGGAAAGACTTGATTCTCATGATTGATAATTATGATTCATTTACTTATAATCTGGTGCAGTATTTACAGGAGATGGGGCAGGAAGTTCTGGTAGAAAAAAACGATCGTTTATCCATAAATCAAATCAGACAATTAAACCCGGAATCGATAATTATTTCTCCGGGACCTTCAACGCCAATGGAAGCCGGTATATCTATAGAGGTAGTAAAGAAGTTGGGGGAGGATTTCCCCATATTGGGAGTTTGCCTGGGGCATCAGTCCATTGCCTGTGCTTTTGGGGCGCAGATTGAAATTAATTACCGTTTAATGCATGGCAAAATATCGCCGGTATTACACGATGGCAGTGCTTTGTTTAAAAATATCCCCAGTCCATTTAATGCCACCCGCTACCACTCGCTGGTAGTAAGAGCCCAGTCATTGCCTCCTGAATTACAGGTGAGTGCCTGGACTGCAGAGGGGGAGGTGATGGGTATAAGGCATCTTAAATATCCACTTTACGGAGTTCAGTTTCACCCGGAGTCGATTTTTACCGGGGAAGGAAAAAAGCTGCTTTATAACTTTCTGGTCACAGTACAGCCGGAAAATGATTCCGATTATAAAAAGGCAGCAGTATAAATTTATGGAGCAGAGATGAGCAGAGATGAGAGGAGAGAGGATTTAATGTTTGTATCGATGTTAAAAAAAGTTGTTAGGGGAGAAAGTTTAACCTTAAATGAAGCTTATGAATCGGCCTGTCTGTTGTTGCATGGTGAGGTTCCCACCGCTCAGGCAGCAGCATTCCTGGCAGTATTACGGGCTCGAAAGGAAACTGGTACAGAATTATCCGGATTTGTGCAGGCTTTATATCAGGAAGCCATCATGGTGGACACCGGCCTTGAAGTGCTGGATACCTGCGGAACCGGTGGAGATGGTATGGGTACCTTTAATATTTCTACCGCTGCTTCTCTGGTAGCCGCTGCCTGCGGGGTACCGGTTGCCAAACATGGAAACCGCGCTGTAACAGGTAAAGTTGGCAGTGCTGATGTTTTGGAGGCCATGGGGGTTAATATTCAACTTTCTCCGGATGAGTCCCGGCATATGCTGGATAAAGTAGGGATCACCTTTTTATTTGCCCCCAACTATCATCCGATTTTAAAGCAGGTAGGCGGCCTGAGGCGGGAAATGGGTGTAATGACCATATTTAACTTTCTGGGACCGCTGCTTAACCCTTTTAAACCCGCGTTTCAGGTGATGGGAATTGCCGACCCGGACCTGTTGCAATCAGTAGCCCAAACTTCAATTACTACGGGCAGGGAACGGGTATTGGTAGTGCATGCCGATAACGGCATGGATGAAATAAGTCCGGTGGGTCCGACCCGCATACATGACGCTAATACCAGAGAGACCAGCGAATATAGCTTTAACCCTTCCAGTGTGGGTATAAGCCCTTTCCCGCTGAATTTGATTAACGGCGGTGATGCTGATACCAATGCTACTATTATTAAAAATGTATTATCCGGAAGGCAGGGTCCGCATCGGGATGCAGTAGTTATAAACACCGCCGCCGCTCTGCTGGCCAGTGGAAAAGCTCATGATTTTAATACCGGGATGTTACTGGCCGGGGAAGCCATAGACTCAGGCCGGGCTTTGAAAAAGTTGCATCAGATGATTGATTTTAGTCGGGACGGGGTGAAGGTATGTTAGATAGTATCGTAGCGCAAAAGCATAAGGAAATAGCAACACTCATGGATAAGTTTTCCACCCTGCCTTTAAAAGGTTCATCTGCATTTAACCCTTTTAGTCTAAAAGGCGAACCGGTATCCATTATTGCTGAGGTTAAAAAAGCCTCCCCCTCAAGAGGGGTTTTGTGTGAGGATTTTAATCCGGTAAACCTGGCCATCAGTTATGAGCAAAATGGAGCTGCTTTGGTTTCAGTTATTACTGATGAAAAGTTTTTTAACGGCAGTCCCCAGACGCTTGCTGAAGTAAAGGCAGCAGTATCCATACCAGTGTTGCGCAAGGATTTTATTCTGCATAGCTGCCAGTTATATCAGACCAGTGAACTGGGAGCAGATGCAGTGCTTTTAATTGCGGCTCTGCATAATTATGAGAGATTACTGCAGTTGGTCGAAACCTGTAATCTGTTGGGGTTACATCCCCTGCTGGAAATTCACGATAGAAATGAGTTGGGCCTGCTCAGGGATTTGCCGATTCAAATGGTAGGAATAAATAATCGTAATCTTAAAGATTTCTCGGTAGATTTGCAGACCAGTTTGAAATTGGTGGAGCACTTACCGGATAGCTATGTAAAAATCAGTGAAAGCGGGATTAGTAATGCTGAACAGATCAGTTTGTTGTCCCGGGCTGGATTTGATGCACTATTAATTGGGGAAGGATTGGTGACCAGCTCCAATCCGGGCAATAAGTTACGGGAGCTTTTAAAGTCCCGGGAGGTAATCCATGACCAGAGTAAAGATATGCGGAATTAAAAATTTACAGGAAGCCAAATTGGCATGTGATCATGGGGTATGGGCAATAGGTGAGGTTTTTGCACCGTCCCCGCGCAGGATTTCAGTTGAAGAAGCCGTGCAGATTAATCGCCGCTTAAATAACAGTGTGCTGAAGATTGGCGTGTTTGTTGATGAGAAGGTGGAAGAGGTTAATCGCATTGCCGACAGATGCAGACTGGATATGGTGCAATTGCATGGTGATGAAACCCCTGATTATATTAAGCAGATAAAAAGACCGGTGTTAAAAAGTTTGGCCGTAAAGGGCCCGCTTACGATGAATATGTTAGAGCCTTGGCAGGTATGGGGATTTATTTTTGATGCTCCCCGCCCGGCAGGAGCTAAAGCCAATGGAGGAAACGGAGTAACCTTCCCCTGGGAATGGCTGGAGCCAATTAAGGGTCGTCAGGATATATTTTTGGCGGGAGGACTGACTGCGCAAAATGTAGGTAGTGCCATACACCGGGTTTTACCGGGAGGCGTCGATGTATCAAGCGGTGTGGAGGATTTTCAGGGTAATAAGGATGCGGATAAAATAGCCGCATTTATGGCTAAAGTACGGGAAACAGATCGGGATTTAGGCAGATTGATACAGGGGAGGGGAGAACATGAATGATATTAAACTGGCATTACGCAACGGTAATCCCACTACAAAAGTAAATATAAATACTGCCTCTGGAATAGTTTCTATTGGTGATGGCAGTTGTACAGTAATTGCCGGGCCGTGCTCCGTAGAATCACAAGAGGGATATATAGAAATTGCTTTATTGCTAAAGGAATTGGGTGTACAGATTTTGAGAGGCGGAGCTTATAAACCCCGGACATCACCTTATGCATTTGCAGGCCTTGGGGAAACTGGATTAAAAATATTGGAGGAAGCGCGTCAGTTAACCGGGTTACCGGTAGTAACTGAGGTTATTGATATTAGAGATATGGATCTGGTTATTCAATCCTGTGATATGGTCCAGATTGGAAGCCGTAATATGCAAAACTTTCCCTTATTAAGAGAAGCAGGCCGTTGTGGCCATCCGGTAGTGTTAAAGAGAGGAATGGCAGCAACTATTGAGGAGTGGTTGCTGGCAGCTGAATATATTTTGAATGAAGGTAATCAGCAGGTGGTTTTATGCGAACGGGGAATTCGTACTTTTGAACCCCTGACCCGTAACACATTGGATATTAATGCGGTAGCTTTATTAAAAGAGATGTCTCATTTACCTGTATTGGTCGACCCCAGTCATGCTACGGGAAGAAGGTCCCTGGTGGCCCCGGTAGCCTTAGCAGCTAAAGCAGCGGGAGCAGATGGAATAATGGTGGAGGTTCACCAACGACCTGACGAAGCCTGGTCTGACGGGAGTCAGTCTTTGAATCCAGGCCAGTTTTCCTTGCTGGTAAGTTCTTTGCAGGGGATAAATGTTCCGGTTGATCGGATGGCAAATTAATAAAATCAGCGGGATTTATTACGCTTGCGTTGTTCAGCACGCATGCGTTTATCCTGTTTTCTTTGATGGCGGCCTTCCTGGGAAAACACCGCCTGATGTTTTTCCTGTTGACGGGAACCTCCCGGAAAAGTATTTTCCAGCCCTTTTTTTACTACCAGAGTATGTCCTTCATCAAATGGTAGTGCTGCCGGCAGATTGGACTCACCAAAAACAACTGAATATGAAGATGCTTTTATCAACGGGCAAGTCTTCAGGGATTTTCTTACTTCACTTTTTATTACCGAAAATCCCCGCTCACTATGATGGCCCTTACCATGATTAATATCCAATATATCTACCTGGTGTTGAATACACCAGGTTATACTTTTTTCCAGCTTTAAGATTGCTTCCTGCAAATTATGTCCATGTAAATTTAACTGTTCTATTTTCAAAACATTTCTCCTCATTGCACTATAGAATGAATTTTAACATATGTTATTAATAATATCTTCCCGGTAGCCCAATAGTCCCGTAAAAATTGTGCTTAAAATATTATTCCCGTGGGGAAATTGTCCTGTAAAAATATATCTGTAAAAGAGGAATGTGGACGAAATTGGGCGAATAACAGTATAATATTTAATAAATCAGGACTATTATTGAGGTGAATAAATGATGCTCAGACCATTGAACCCGAGTATCGGTCAACCGCTGCCCCAATCCATAGTCGTTATGCAAAGGGCTTTAAAGCAATCAGAGCAACCTTTTTTTATGGGATTGCCTGACGGTAAAATTATATATGCTAATCAGGCATTTATTGATATGCTGGGCTATTCTGCTGAATTAATTGATGAATTGTCCTGGGACAATGATATTACTTTAATGTCTTCAAATCAGGATGAAGAAGCCAGTATTAAAGAGTTAATCCAGACCAGAGAAGACCAACAGTATAACAAATTTCTGGTGAAAAAAAATGGAGTTGTTTTTGAGGTACAGGTTAATGTTTATTGCCTGACGGAACCGAGTTTTGAGCCTAAGATAATTGCTTTTTTCATCAATAATACTAAAAGTACTTCTGATATGCCGATAAAAGAAATTGGAGAGGTACAGCCCATAGATTACGCATATCTGCTGGATAATATTAATCAGATATTTTATACCTATGACCTGGAGGGACGAATAACCTATGCCAATAAGAAAGCGGTTGACATTTTAGGTTTTAATCCTGATGAAGCTATTGGTATTCCTCTGTGGGAGTTTGTACCGCAGCGCTATCGAGATAGTTTTATAAATGAAATTAATAAACGTTTTGCCTGTAGTAAACCGGGTTCCTATCTGGCAACCGTTATTCATCGGGATGGTTCCGAAAGAGTATTTAATCTGAAAGTTTCTCCTATCGTCAAACAGGGGAGTGTTGTGGGGGAAATGGCTCTGGCAGAAGATGTTACCGAATCACGCCGAATAAACAAGGAGTTGCGGGAAAGTAATAAGAAATTGAATCGTCTGAGCCAGGAACTGATGGCTGCCAATCAGCAGTTACTGGCTACCGAAGAGGAACTGCGTTACCAGCTGGATGAATCGGAAAAGAATAAAGACGCGTTGGCTAATGCTCATCAACAGTTGGAAAGAATATTTAATTTTTTACCTGAATCAACTTATGTTATTAATCCGGAAGGTCAGGTAGTAATGTGGAACCGGGCCATGGAAAAGCTAACCGGAATTAGCGCCAGAGATATTTTGGGCAAAGGCAACTACGAGTATGCCATCCCTTTCTTTGGATGTCGTAAACCCATGCTGATTGATCAGGCGCGGCCTGGCAATCAGAAAAATGAACATTTTACTGTAAAGCAAAAACAAGGCCAGAATACCTTTTTTGCGGAGTTTTATTCTGCCCAACTGGGTAAAAAAGGTACTTATTTAGCCAGTAAGAGTTCATCTCTTTATAATCAGCATGGAGAGTTGCTGGGCTATATTGAAACCCTCAGAGATATTTCAGCCAGAAAGGAAGCTGAAAATGCTCTGTTTGAAAGTGAAAAACGCTACCGTACCATCATTGAAAGAATCGAAGACGGTTACTTTGAAGTTGATTTATCCGGAGGTTTCGTTTTTTCCAATAAGTTTTTAAATGAGAAGCTTGGTTATCAGGCGGAAGAATTCCTGAATTTGAATTATCGTGATGTGATGGATGAACGAAACCAGAAAATAGTAAAAGCTGCATTTAACCGGGTTTATCTGACCGGTAAACCGGTACGCGATTTTGAATGGCTGGTAAAGGGCAGAAATAGTCGGGAAATGTATGTGGAAAGCACGGTTCTGCCTATTTATGAAGAAGGCGGAATTACCGGCTTTCGTGGGCTGGTTCGTGATATCAGCGACCGAAAAAAAGCTGAAGAGGCTTTACAGAGGAGTGAAAAAAACCTTACCCAGCAGGTCAATTATTTAAATACCTTAATTCATAATCTGAATGAAATGTTTTTCACCTATGATTTGGAAGGAAAGATTGCCTTCGTTAATAAGCGCTCTTATGATGTAGTCGGATATTCTCCGGAGGAGATGCTGGGAAATAACATAACCGATTATGTCCCGGCTGAGTTTCGCAATAAAGTTCGTGCAGGTATTTCAGAAAGACTGGGTCAGGGGATTGATGGCAGTTATAACCTGCCTATTATCCATAAGGATGGCTCCGAACGTATTATTAAACTGAATGCCTCACCGATTCGCGATACTCAGAATAGAATAGTCGGTGGAATGGTGCTGGCAGAGGATGTTACTGAGCGTATTCGTGCCGAACGGGCTCTGGCTATAAGTGAAGCCCAATATCGGGCTATAGTTGAAGATCAGACGGAAATGATTTATCGTTCCCTGGCCGATAACACCCTGACTTTTGTAAATGCAGCTTATTGCAGATATTTTGGTATATGCAGAGAGGATATCCTGGAAAAGGATTTGCGTCCGGAAGTGTATTGTGAAGACCGTGATATGGTGAACAGTTGCTTACAGAATCTCACTGAAGATAACCCGGCATGTTCTGTAGAATATCGTGTAGTAATGCCAGATGGCAGTTTGCACTGGCATCAATGGACCCATCGGGCTATCTATAATCAAAACGGTGAAATAATTGACTATCAATCGGTGGGACGGGATATTAATGAGAGCAAACTGGCTGAGGAAAAGCTTACCTTCCTAAGCCAGCATGATGTGCTTACCGGTCTGTATAATCGCCTTTACTTTGAACAGGCCATGCAAAAGTGGGAAACAAATAGCGAAACGGTAGGATTGATTATGTGTGATGTAGATGGTTTAAAATCGACCAATGATAACTTTGGACATAAACAGGGTGACCACCTGCTTCAAGTGGTGGCCCGGGTTATTAAGAGCTGTTTTCGCGAAGAAGATATTGTTGCCCGGGTAGGCGGAGATGAATTTGCTGTTATTGTTCCGCGTGGCAACCAGCAGCGTATGGAAAATGCCGTAGCGCTAATTAGAAAAGCGATTAATGATTATAATTTTAAAAATCAGAATTTCCCGATTAGTGTTTCGGTTGGTTATGCATTAAGAAATGATTTGACTGTAAGTATGCCAACAGTATTTAGAAATGCAGATAATAACATGTATCTGAATAAACTAAGTAAAAGGCCGCCGCAATTGAGCGGCCCTGATAATAATAAAGTCTCGGAAAGCTCAGGCAGTAATCCCGTTAAATTACAGCAAATATTCATTAATGATTTTCCTGATAGCGAAAATGACCAATAATCTGCCAGCGTTGCAAACAATCTTCTTCCCGGGCTAAACCAGCATTATGTATTACCAGGGGTATTCCCCGCCGATTAGTGCGATCACTGATTATTCCGCAATGTTGATCACCATTGGCAAAACGCCAGTACACTGCATCCCCCCATTGCCATTCGTCAATGTCTGCGACTTCTGTGGTCAATTCCAGGGAATGTCTTTGCATATAAGTCATCTGGTTGGGCACCCGTCGATGATCAATATTAGGATCAGGAGCAGATAATCCCCAATTATCCGGGTAAAGGCTGAAATGCTGTTTAATATCTTCATGAATTAACTGTTGCAGATCAATGCCGGCATTTCGATATGCTCTGATTATCACATCAGTACATGCCCCCCGTTCCGGGGAAACATCACCCTGTGGATAAGCAATAACCTGATAAGAGGCGTCATATATGGTGCCGTTATAAACTTCCTGACGGGCACCGAGCAGTATTAAATCTTTTACTGTGCGTTTTTCCGGTGGAATCATTTCCACCGGCGAAGGTGTTACCGATGGTTGCCGACTTATCTTATCAAATATGGGAGGAAAAAATCCTGAATGCCAATATTGAATTCCTGATAGAAAAGCAACGGCAAGAATTAATAAAACTACGACCAGCAGGGACTTTTTCATTTAATCTACTTCCTCATAAGCATATTTTTAGTCCAGAGATAATTATTTGCCGCGTTTTTAATAGTATCTATATATTCTATTGTAAGGTGATGTTTACAAGCTTACAAGATGCTTGAATATCAGTAAAAATCGTGCTATTTAATTTGGCAAGTTAAGGTTGCTCTGATTACAATGCCGGTTTGTGATATGATTATACTTAGAAAGCTATAAACAGCATTATTTTTCTAAGGTGGTTGTACTCATGGCAATAAACATTTTGGATGGAATGAACGAACAGCAGCGGGAAGCCGTATTGCATACGCAAGGACCCTGTATGGTTCTGGCCGGAGCAGGAAGCGGTAAAACCAGGGTCCTGACCCACCGAATAGCCCATCTAATGCAGCAGGGGGTTTCCCAGCAGGCAATTTTAGCCATTACCTTTACTAACAAGGCAGCTCAGGAAATGAGAGGCCGGGTAACAAATTTATTACCGGATTTTGCAGGACAATGGGTGCAGACATTTCATTCGGCCTGTTATCGTATGCTGCGTATGGATATTCATCATCTGGGTTATGACAGGAATTTTACTATAGCTGATGACCTGGACAGCAAGTCATTGGTAAAGTCCATATTAAGAGACGAAGGCGACTATGAAACTAAAGCCGATGAACTAACTTATTTAATCAAGCAAGCCAAAAATAGCTTAAAGTCTCCCGAGGAATCCTTTGGAGGTTTGAATCTTTCTTATCAGACTCTGGAAAAATACAGACGGGTGTTCTCTTTATATAATCATCGACTCAAGGAATTAAATTGTCTTGATTTTGAAGATTTGATTCTACTGTCAATTAATTTATTCCGGCATTATCCCCAGGTTCTGGAGGCCTATCAGAATCGTTTTGACTACATCATGATAGATGAATATCAGGATACTAATTACGCACAATATTTATGGGCTAAATTACTGGCATCACGGGAACCCAATATATTTGTAGTCGGGGACCCCGATCAGTCAATTTACAGTTGGCGGGGAGCCGAACCCTATAACATAAAGAGATTTTTAAGCGATTATCCGGGAACCCGTATTATAAAACTGGAAAAGAATTATCGTTCTACTCAGGCTATTTTAAAAGCAGCTAATGCAGTTATACGCAATAACGAAGATCGGGAAGAAAAAAACCTGTATACGGATAATGTTCCCGGGGAAAATATTATGCATTTTTGTGCCGGCGACAGTTTTCAGGAAGCCAGATATATTGCTGACACTATTGCTGAAATTGTAGCCAGAGAGGAACGTTCCTACCGGGAATTTGCGGTATTTTACCGTACTCATGCCCAATCGCGGGCATTGGAAGAAGCGTTGCTCAGACATTATATTCCTTACAAAATTATCGGAGCGCATAAGTTTTACGAACGCAAAGAAATTAAGGATATAATTGCCTATCTGCGGTTGGCTTGTAATAATGGGGACCGCTTAAGCTTTGAAAGAATTATTAATGTACCCCGAAGGGGAATTGGAGATAAAACTCTGGAAAAAATTGAAGCCCTGGCGAATGAAAACCAGACAACCCTGCTGGAAGTTTTGGCCGAACCAAATAAGATACCGGGCATAAACCGTAAAGTATTCAATGCTCTGCAGGAATTTTTCGGTATGATTACCTACTTTGGTGACCTGGCCAAATCCGGAGGTTCCCCGGGAGTAATTTTGGAACAGGTTCTGGATATGACCGGTTATATTCAGGACTTGCAGGCTAATTTTACTGATGCCGAGAGTCGGATTGAGAATTTATATGAATTGCGCTCTCTGGCGGTAGAGTTCGAAGAGCAGGGCGGTGAGGGTCTGGAAGATTTTCTGGCAGAAATGGCTTTGGTTCAGGATACCGATGATCTGGACCTGGCTGACTCAGTTTCGCTAATGACTCTGCATGGAGCTAAAGGGTTGGAGTTCTCAATTGTATTTTTAACTGGTTTGGAGGAAGGGGTTTTTCCTTCCTATCGTAGTGATACCCCGGAGGAAATGGAAGAAGAGCGCCGCCTGTGTTATGTAGGTATAACCCGGGCTTGTGAGAGGTTATTTTTAACAAATTCAGTAACCAGATTATTATATGGATATGAGCGTAATAATCCACCCTCCAGGTTTTTACAGGAGATTCCCCAGGAACTGTTAACCGCGCCGGTACAGCAAAGGCGGGTTATAGATGTTGTAAGGGAAGGCGATTCAGTATTTCATGCCAAGTTTGGACGGGGAATTGTAGATCATATTGATGCCGGTTACGAAATAGCTACTGTTACCTTTGATTACGCCGGTACTAAAATGTTACGGTTGGATATTGCGCCACTTGAGAAATTGGAATAAAGCAAATCAAGGGGGACAACCAGTGAGTAGTCCGGAAGTTCAGATCAGCAGGTTGCGTCAGGACATACAAAATTATGATTATTACTACTATGTGCTGGATGAACCGCTGATATCCGATAGTGAATATGACCATTTAATGCAGGAATTAATCCATCTGGAGAAACAATATCCCCAACTTATCACCGCTGATTCTCCTACCCGGAGAGTAGGGGGAAAACCGCTGCCCAAATTTAATTCCATCCAACACCGCCAGCCATTATTAAGCCTGGAAAATGCATTTAATGAAGGCGATTTACAGGAGTTCCAGCGCCGGGTTGGTCGTATAGTAGACTCAGCAAACTATATAACTGAATTGAAAATTGATGGGGTGTCAGTAGCCCTGGTTTATGAAAACGGGGTCTTAATTAATGCTGCCACCAGAGGCGATGGAATCACCGGTGAAGATATTACCGCCAATATTCGTACCGTCAAAACCGTGCCGTTAAGACTGCGTCAACCCATTCCCCGTCTGGAAGTACGGGGAGAAGTATACATGCCCAAGTCTGAATTTGTTCGCCTTAATCAGGAAAAAGAAGAAAAGGGAGAACGAATATTTGCCAATCCCCGCAACGCTGCGGCTGGTTCGCTGCGTCAGCTCAATGCGGCTATAACGGCCAGCCGGGCTTTGTCAGCTTTTATATATGATATTTTATATATTGAAGGTGCCATTATTAACACCCAGCAGGAAGCTCTGGAGTTTCTGCGTGAACAGGGATTTCCGGTTAACCGGGAAGTCCGCTTTTGTGCAGGAATAGATGAGATACTGGCCTATTGTCACGAATATAATGAATTGCGTCATCAGCTGCCTTATGAAATTGATGGGGTGGTAATTAAACTTAATCAGTTTGTAGACCGTGAAAAATTGGGGTATACAGCTAAAAGCCCCCGCTGGGCCATTGCCTATAAATTTCCCGCGGAAGAAAAAGAAACCCGGCTGCTGGATGTAGCCATAAATGTGGGCAGAACCGGAATTATTGCCCCTACCGCGATATTGGAATCGGTATCGCTGGCAGGCACCACGGTAAGCCGGGCCAGCCTGCATAATTTTGATTTGGTCAGGGACAAGGATATCCGCATAGGAGATACAGTGCTCATGCACAAAGCCGGAGATATAATTCCGGAAGTAATTAAATCTATCCCCGAAAAACGCACTGGTGATGAACAAATAATTACGCCACCGGTAAATTGTCCATCCTGTAACAGTCCGGTAATCCGACCTGATGGGGAGGTAGCTTACCGCTGTGAAAACATCAACTGCCCGGCTCGCTTAAAAGAAAGTCTGGTATTCTTTGCTTCCCGCACAGCTATGGATATTGATGGTCTGGGACCGGCTATTATTGATCAATTAGTAGAAAAAGGCCTGGTGACAAAAATTGAAGACCTGTATCGGTTAACGGTTGAACAAGTGCAGAATCTGGAGCGTTCCGGAGAAAAATCAGCTGCCAATCTTATAAACGCTATTGAGGACAGTAAAAAGCGTCCGCTGTCGCGATTGATTACGGCTCTGGGAATTCGTCATGTGGGAGCTAAAACTGCCCGGATACTGACTGCCCGCTTATCCAGCATAGAAGAATTCTTAACGGTTCAGGAGGATTATCTGATCACTATTCCTGAAGTTGGAGCTAAAATGGCAGAAAGCATTGTCAGTTTTTTTGCTCAGCCGCGCAATCACGAAACGATTGACGGACTGATAGCTGCCGGAGTGAACACTAATGAAGAGCGGAAAGTTGAAGGGGAAAAGCCATTGACCGGAAAAACCCTGGTTTTGACTGGAACATTATCGACACTTACCCGTCAGGAAGCCGGTGAGAAAATTGAATCTCTGGGGGGTAAAGTAAGCAGCAGTGTAAGTAAAAAAACTGATTATTTAGTAGTTGGTGAAGAACCGGGCAGCAAATATGATAAAGCAGTACAGTTAGGAATAACTGTACTGAATGAAAAAGAATTTCTGAAACTGATCGAGGCCGGGGAATTGTCAAGCGCAGGCATGGGATTTTCAGAACTGCTGGAGGGAGAGGAATAATCTGACGGGGACAATTATTAACGCCAGTGCAATATTTGTTGCTGGATTAATTGGATTAATGCTGCGCAAAGGTATACCGGAAAACATGAGTCGAACCATGCAGGATGGTCTGGGGTTACTGGTACTGGCAATTGGTATTCAATATGGTTGTAAAGCTGATAATCTGGCAATTGTTGCTTTAAGTCTGGCAACAGGAGCTATTATAGGTGAATGGCGGCAATGGGAAGCCCGTCTGGAGCAATGGGGACTTTATCTGCAGAATAGTTTTGGTAATAACAACGGAGGGCAGTTTGCCAAAGGTTTTGTCACTGCAACACTGTTATTCTGTGTGGGAGCTATGGCAGTCATAGGGTCCCTGGAAGATGGCCTTACCGGGAATTATCAAATTTTGCTGGTTAAATCAATCTTAGACGGAATATTTTCCATGTTGTTTGCTGCCAGCATGGGTTTAGGAGTATTGTTTTCAGCCTTTCCAGTTCTTATTTATCAGGGCACCATTTCACTGGGCGCCGGCTTTTTAAAACCGCTTATGACTGATCCGATGTTAAATAATATTACTTCCTGCGGAGGAATTATTATTGCCGGATTAGGCCTGAATCTTATAGGATTAACCCGTATCCGGGTAGCCAATCTCTTACCCGGACTAATTATACTGCCCCTCATTATGATATTGTTTTCCTTTCTTTCTATTTAACCAGGGTTGACAGGGGGTTGACAGGGGGACGGGGTTGTTGTCAACCGTCCCCTTGTCTCGGTACGGAAATACTGCATACAGTAATTTTCATTCGTTATGTCCGGCGTTTTTTGCTATAATATTGAGCATAAATGTTTGAAACTGGCAAAGGGGGTAGCATGAATGGCACTGACCATTAAAGAAGTTGAACATCTGGCCATATTGTCACGAATAGCTTTAACTGATGAAGAAAAAGAATTATTCGCCGGACAGATGAGTGACATATTGAAATATGCTGATAAACTAAATCAGTTGAATACTGATAATATTGAGCCTATGGTTTATATTTTACCTGCTTTAAATGTATTCCGAGAGGATGAAGTCATACCAGCTCCACCTCGGGAAGAGTTGCTGGCTAATGCGTCCGTTGCAGAAGATGGGTATTTCAAAGTGCCCAAAATTCTTTAGGGGGTAATAAGTTATGCAACTATATGATATGACGATAAGTGAATTATCAACTCTGATAAAAGAGCGGAAGGTATCTGCCCAGGAATTGACCCGGGCATATCTGCAGCGGATAGATGAGGTAGAGAAGCAGGTTGGAGCCTTTATAACCCGCACCGATGAGTTGGCCCTGCAACAGGCCGGTGACTTTGATAATAATCCGGTTGATAAACCTCTGGCCGGAATTCCCTACGGTTTAAAGGATAATATTTGTACGCGTGGGGTTCGTACTACCTGTGCATCAAAAATGCTGGCTGATTTTGTACCCACTTATAATGCCCGGGTAGCTGCCTGTCTGCAGGCTCAGCAGGGGATATTGCTCGGCAAGTTGAATATGGACGAATTTGCCATGGGTTGCTCTACGGAAAGCTCAGCTTTTCAAACCACCTCTAATCCGTGGGATTTGCAGCGGGTAGCAGGCGGGTCATCAGGTGGTTCTGCAGCAGCGGTAGCAGCCGGAGAAGTGGCTTATGCCCTGGGAACCGATACCGGTGGCTCTATACGGCAACCGGCTGCCTATTGTGGTCTGACAGGCCTGAAACCTACGTATGGGTTGGTTTCCCGCTTTGGCGCCATAGCTAATACTTCTTCACTTGATCAGGTTGGGGTTATTACCAGAGATGTACGGGATTGCGCTTTGGTACTTAACGCTATTGCCGGATATGACCCTCAGGATGGTACTTCGGCAAATATTGATGTACCTGATTATACTGCAGATTTATCAGGAGACATAAAAGGTTTAAGAATTGCTTACCCACGGGAGTATTTCCGTGATAATACCGACACGGCAATGGTTGAGCAGGTAAAACGGGCTTTGCACGAATATGAACAACTGGGCGCCATTGTGGAAGAAGTATCTTTACCCTATAGCGAGTATGCTTTGCCGGCTTATTATATAATTTCCCGGGCGGAGGCCAGTACTAATCTGGCCAGGTATGACGGGGTGCAATTTGGTCTGCGGGATTTGCAGGCAGATAATATCGCCGATTTGTATGCCAACAGTCGGGCAGTGGGATTTGGTAATGAGGTAAAGTTAAGAATACTGTTTGGTTCGTATGTTTTAAGTGCCGATAGCTATGAAAATTATTACCTTAAAGCCATGAAAGTTCGCCGTTTAATTCATGATGATTTTACCAGGGTATTTGAAAACTTTGATATTATCATAACCCCAACCACACCAACGACAGCTTTTCACCGGGATGAATTCCGGGGTGATTTGTTAAGCTTGTACAGGAATGATATTTTAACCGTGCCGGTAAATATGGCCGGATTACCGGGTATGTCAGTGCCCTGCGGTTTTATTGATGGATTACCGGCAGGCATGCAGCTTATCGGCAAGCCATTTCATGAAAAAATGCTGTTAAACACCGCACTGGCATATGAGCAGGTGCATGATTATTATAAAGCCAGACCAATCCTGGGAGGTGACAAGTAATGAGCCGGGAATATGAAACTGTTGTCGGGTTAGAGGTTCATGTAGAATTAAAAACCAAAACCAAGATTTTTTGTTCCTGTTCCACTGAATTTGGGGCGGAACCCAATACCCAGGTTTGTCCCGGTTGTGCCGGATTTCCGGGTATGTTGCCGGTACTGAACCGTAAAGTAGTTGAATATGGTATCAAAACCGGATTGGCACTTAACTGTGAAATTGCTGAGGTGAGTAAATTTGACCGAAAGAATTATTTTTATCCCGATTTACCCAAGGCATATCAAATTTCACAGTTCTATATGCCCATCTGTAAAAACGGATATTTGGATATCGAGGTTGATGGAGCTAAAAAACGCATCGGTATAACCCGGGCACATCTGGAGGAGGATGCCGGAAAACTGGTTCATCAGGGTACTATTACCAGTACCGAAAATTCATTGGTAGACCTGAATCGCGGCGGGATGGGTTTGCTGGAAATAGTTTCTGAGCCGGATATGCGCAGTGCTCAGGAAGCCAGAGCCTATTTGGAAAATTTGCGGGCTATTTTACTTTTTGCCGGGGTATCCGACTGTAAGATGCAGGAAGGCTCGTTACGATGTGATGCCAATGTATCAGTGCGTCCCCGAGGGCAAAAAGAGCTGGGTACCAGGGTTGAAATAAAGAATCTGAACTCTTTCCGGGCACTGGAGAAATCCATTGAATATGAAGCCAGGCGACAAATAGATGCTATCGAAGATGGCGAAGAATTAATTCAGGAAACCCGGACCTGGGATGAGGAAAAACAGGTTACCCGTTCCATGCGTACCAAAGAGGATGCAGAGGATTACAGATATTTTCCAGACCCCGATTTGGCACCGGTATATGTCAGTCAGGAATGGATTGCGGAAGTTTCAGCCAGTATGCCTGAATTGCCTGATCAGGCCCGGCAAAGACTGGTTAATGACTGCGGTTTGCCGGATTATGATGCTTCAATATTAACTTTGACTCCGGCCACCTTAAAATTCTTTGATGAAGCAGTTGCCGGGTATGACCAGCCCAAAATTGTGTCCAACTGGATTATGGGTGAACTTAACCGATTGCTTAATGTTAACAATCTGGAAATAGAGGATAGCCGTCTGCTCCCGGAGGATCTGGTAAAACTACTTAAATTAATTGACTCGGGGACCATCAGTGGTAAAATTGCCAAAACGGTTTTTGAAGAAATGTTTTCTACCGGCAAAGAAGCTGAGGAGATTATCAGGGAAAAAGGCCTGGTGCAAATTTCCGATGAAGATACTTTAAAAGCCATGATTGACGAAATTGTAGCGGCTAATCCCAAGGTAGTGGAAGATTATAAAAACGGTAAAGAAAAGGCCTTTGGCTTTTTCGTAGGTCAATTGATGAAGGCAACTCGAGGACAGGCAAATCCTGCCATCGTAAATAAGTTGTTACAGGAACGATTAAGCAGGGAGTGAGGAGAAAAAATGACGTGGACACCAATGAATCGGGACTGGTTTTTGGAAGAGGGCGCCAAGGTTAATATTGTAGATACTACTCTGAGGGATGGAGAACAAACTGCCGGGGTGGTATTTACCAATGAAGAAAAATTACAGATAGCCAGGTATTTGGACCGTATAGGCATTGACCAGATTGAAGCCGGTATCCCGGTAATGGGCGGTTCTGAAAAAGAATGCATAAAACAAATTGTCAATATGGGGCTGAATGCCAGCATTATGGCCTGGAACCGGGCTGTAATAGCAGATATTAAAGAGTCTTTGGATTGCGGAGTTGATGCGGTGGCTATCTCCATTTCAACTTCAGATATTCACATTCAGCATAAGCTGCAGACTACCCGTGAGGATGTATTAAACCGTATGGCAGACGCAGTCAAGTTTGCCAAAGATAATAACCTTTATATATCAGTTAACGCTGAAGATGCTTCCCGTTCAGAGCTTGATTTTTTAACTGAATTTGCTTTGGTAGCCAAACATAACGGTGCCGACCGATTAAGATTTTGTGATACGGTAGGAACTCTGAATCCGCTTACCGCCTATCGTTATATAAAAACTTTAATTGGAGCGGTAGGGCTTAATATTGAAATGCATACCCATAACGATTTTGGCATGGCTACTGCCAATGCGCTGGCCGGCATTTATGCCGGAGCTAATTATGTAGGGGTTACCGTTAACGGTTTGGGAGAAAGGGCCGGTAATGCCTGCTTGCAGGAAGTTATTATGGGGCTTAAATATTTAATGCAGGTAAATTCAACCTATGATACTACTTTATTCAGGGAAGTTGCCCAATATGTAGCCCAGGCATCGGGAAGAGATTTACCGGTATGTAAACCGATAGTAGGGTCAAATATCTTTGCTCATGAGTCAGGCATACACGGGGACGGGGTTTTAAAGAATCCTCTTACCTATGAAGTTTTTTCACCGGAAGAAGTTGGTCTGGAAAGGCAGATTGTTATTGGTAAACATTCCGGTACCGCGGCTGTAAAATCAAAATTTACCAAAGAGTATGGCATTGAACTTAATGAAGAAGAAGCCAGAGATATTCTGGCCCGCGTAAGGGAAATGTCTATTAAGGCCAAACGCAGCCTGTTTGACAAGGAACTCATGTATATATATGAAGAATATCAAAAAGAAAAGCTTAAGAAATATTAAATTAATTTAGGAGGATTTATGAATGCAGGGCAGGATAACTATTCAAAATGGTAAGTTACAGGTCCCCGATCATCCTGTTATTCCTTTTATTGAAGGAGACGGAACCGGACCGGATATTTGGGCAGCAGCTTCGCGGGTAATAGATGCCGCAGTCGAAAAAGCCTATCAGGGTCAACGCGCGATTATCTGGAAAGAAGTACTGGCTGGAGAAAAAGCCTTTAACCAAACCGGAGAGTGGTTACCAGCTGAAACCCTGTATACTATCAGAGAATACCTCATTGCTATTAAGGGACCCCTGACAACTCCTATTGGGGGAGGTATCAGGTCATTAAATGTGGCGCTGCGTCAGGAACTTGATCTGTATACCTGTTTGCGTCCCATTCACTATTTTGAAGGAGTACCTTCACCGGTGAAACGTCCGGAGTTGGTTGAGATGGTAATTTTCCGTGAAAACACCGAGGATATATATGCTGGTATCGAATATGCCAAAGATTCTCCGGAAGCGGAAAAATTGATTAAATTTCTGCAGGAAGAGCTGGGAGTAACCAAAATCCGGTTTCCGGAAAGCTCCGGTCTGGGAATTAAACCGGTATCCGAAGAAGGCACGAAAAGATTAGTCAGAGCAGCCATAGAATATGCTATTAACGAATCCCGCAAAAGTGTTACCCTGGTGCATAAGGGCAACATCATGAAATATACTGAGGGTGCTTTTAAACAATGGGGCTATGAATTGGCAGAAACAGAATACGGTGATAAAGTATTTACCTGGGATCAATATGACCGGATTAAGGAAAAAGAAGGCTCAGCAGCAGCAGATGCGGCTCAAAAGGCTGCCGAAGCTGAAGGCAAAATAATTATCAAGGATGCCATTGCTGATATATTCCTGCAGCAGGTACTTACCCGACCGGCTGAATTTGATGTAGTAGCTACGTTGAATCTGAACGGTGACTATATTTCTGATGCTCTGGCTGCACAAATTGGAGGTATTGGCATAGCTCCGGGAGCCAATATCAACTATGTAACCGGACATGCCATATTTGAAGCTACCCATGGAACTGCTCCCAAGTACGCCGGGTTGGATAAAGTTAATCCTTCCTCGGTAATCCTTTCGGCGGAGATGATGCTGCGCCATATGAACTGGCATGAAGCAGCCGATCTTATTATTTCCGCCATGGAAAAAAGTATTAAGAGCAAAGTGGTAACCTATGATTTTGCCCGCCTTATGGAAGGCGCAACCGAAGTAAAATGCTCGCAATTTGCTGATCAATTGATTAAGAATATGGATTAAGGACTGAAGGGTAACCAGGGAGGAGAAGTAAAATTAATAAGTTCAAGCAATCATTACTGGATAAAAACATATTTTCTGTAACCTGGGAATTGGTACCCGGCAGGGGGGCTCATGAAAAAGCTCAGGAAAATGTTCTTCTGGCAGCAGAACAGGCCGCCCGGGATGGTAGAATTCATGCCCTGACCATTACTGATAACCCGGGGGGTAAACCTGCCATGTCCGCAACCTATCTGGGGTTGGAAATACTAAAGCTAAGCATGGAACCGCTGGTTCATTTTACCTGTAAAGACAAGAATCGCAACCAGATTGAATCTGAACTGTACGCGATGGATCGGGCCGGTATAAGAAACCTCCTGGTTATGACTGGTGATTACCCCACCAGTGGCTTTATGGGTCGGCCTAAACCAGTTTTTGACCTGGACCCGGTTCATGTTTTGGACCTGATAGGTAAAATGAATAAAGGCCTGGAAATTGTTGAATCTAAAGGAATAACCAATCATCAACCGGGAGATTTTTATGCGGGTGCGGTGGTTTCACCTTTTAAAGCCACCGAAGCTGAATTATTGCTGCAATATTACAAACTGGGCAAAAAAATTAATAATGGAGCCGGCTATATTGTAACCCAGCTGGGTTTCGATGCCCGTAAATTCCATGAAGTTTTACAATTTATCAGGAACCTCAATCCTGATATACCGGTAATCGGCAATATCTATATCCTTCCGTTTGGAGCTGCTAAAATGATGAACTCCAACCAATTACCCGGCAGTGTGGTTACTGATAAACTTCTGGCGGAACTTGATCAGGAAAGGACTGCAGAAGATAAAGGTGTAAGTGCACGACTGCTTCGTGCTGCCAAAATGTATGCGTTTATGAAAGGCATGGGTTTTGATGGAGTACACCTGGGCGGCCATAATATTAAATATGAACAGGTTGAATGGATTATTGATAAAGGTGAAGAGCTCAGTGCGGATTGGATGAAACTCATACCTGAATTTGATTATCCACAGCCGGATGGCTTTTATTATTTTGAAAAAGACCTTAATACCGGGTTGAATACCAATAAGCCGGTTAATCGTACCAACCTGCCGCCTGAACAACCGGTAGGGATAAATTATCGACTCATGCGCTTATTTCACCAGCTGTTTTTTACCCCGGATAAAAATCTTTTCCCCTTAATGTCCCGCTATTACCACGGGATGAAAAACCCGCGGAAATACAGACTTGAACATTTTCTCAAAGTTATGGGGAATGAATGCAGAGATTGTGGAGATTGTGCATTGTTGGATATTGCTTATCTATGTCCCATGTCCCAATGCCCCAAAAATCAGCGTAATGGCCCTTGTGGAGGGAGTTATAACGGCTGGTGTGAAGTGTTTCCGGATGAAAAGAAATGTATCTGGGTCAAAGCCTATGCAAATCTGAAGAAATATAATGAAGAAGAACAGCTGGAAAAATCATATATCCCCCGGTTAACTGGGACCTTATATCAAACCTCCGCCTGGTACAATTATTTCACCGGCCGGGATCATTCAGGGTCAAGGTAACGGACCGAGACTGAAATTTCAAATGGATTATTGGCAGGATAGTTCTATAATTAGTGTACAAACAAATTGTATGAACAGGAGGAAAATGCATGACCATTCGTGAGGCTTTGGAAATGGCTATTAAGGCTGAGGCAAATGCCCGTCAGCGTTATCTGGATATGGCTGCTGAGGCGGGAGACCCGGAAAGCCGCCTGTTGTTTGAACAACTGGCCCGCGAAGAAGAATCGCATGAAAAAAGGCTGGCTGAAAGGCTTAAAGCAGTTAAATTAATGGATAGTATATAGGAGCGGTCAAACCAGGAGAACCGTCCCTCTGGTTACCTCTGGTTAATGGGCACCTGAATATAGGATGCTGGCAACAAATATAATAGTTAAGAATATTAATAGTATGAGCGTTGAAGCTACTACTTTATTTTTTATGTGGTGTTCACCCTGCAGGAATTCTGCCCATAGATGAGTACAATAAACAGTTCCGCCGGCAAACAGCAGTACAAAAACCAATTGAATTACTCCGGGGATATTTTCGTAGGCAGCATGGGCCAGGTTTTTCCACAGGGAATGACCGTAATAAGCCAGTACAATAAACTCAATCAGTCCGGCAGCAAATTGGAAAGTCAGGCTTTGTTTCTGCATAGAGGTATTCAATACCATTAAGTCCTTAATCTGCTCCTGGGTTTCAATATTAGTCTTGCTCATCATTATATCAATCCTGGAACGCACCACATCTATAGCCGCCTGATGATTTTCCCGTGACAGACGCAGTTCGTCAAGTGATACCCGTATCTCCTGCAGGCGCTGTTCATAAGGCATCAGCAGTTCCTGCAACACCTCCGGCTTAATATCCAGCGCCGGTTCATTTAACAGCATATTATGTAAATTCTGCAAGGCAGTGTCCAGACGGTTACGCCCATCTGCCAGCAGACTGTAATCACCGTTTAAAATACCATAAGCGCTTGATAAGGAATGGATTTGCATTTCCAGATCTTCTGCCGCTTTAAATTTTCCCTGTTCCATAACCAGATTGGAATGCAGGACATCGGAGAGACGACGGTCAATTTCCATGCGTTCCCTGGTAACGGTAACATTACGGTCCCGCATAAGTGATGAAATCATTTGCAATCTAACCAGACCGGCTTCTATAACGGGCAGTTTCAGGGCCAGAAATTTGGCATAACGGGGATTATAATGGGGCATAGCTGCCAGACAGACACGGGCATTGCCCATAAAACGAGTTAAACCACCCTCGCGTAAACCTAAATCAAGCGGCTGGCTGGCAGGTACTATCTGTTGACACTCATTTATAGTGTTCTCCCAGTCCTGGCCAACGGCTAGCAGTATATTGGATGCAGCCAACAAATCATCAGCACTTAGTCCGGCAGTCTGCATATAACTCTTAATTTTATCCATCCCCGCCTGCCAGTCATCAACCGATTGATGCAGCATGAGGATCATAATATTGGCAGTCTGTAAATTGTAATAATAAGGCGATGAGCCAACTCCGGAATTTTCGAAAACAAAAGTGTTTTGTTTTAACCATCCCTCAGTTTCTAATAAACGGCATAAGTTATTAACATCGTTATCGTCATCTTCCAGATAAGCTATGCATGATAAAACCCATTTATCCGCCATATCGTATCCCTCCGGGAGTTAAGTATTATCAAAAACTATAACTAGAAGATAACAGACTGCATTTATAATGTCTATTAATTACTGGCAGGTTGAGTTTAATCATTCTTCACCCGTCCCGCGTCGTCATTCTGAAAAAGCACCCTAAATGTCATCCTGAGGAGCTGGAGGCGACGAAGAATCTCTTTTAAATACCATAATATTGGGGTTAAGCCAACGAGATTCTTCGCTAGCGCTCAGAATGACACGCAAAGGAGGACTTCTTCGGCAGTCTCGGGAACGTCCCGGCGTCAATCTGTCCCCGTGTCATCGGGTGTTTAAAAGGACCGTCCCCGTGTCATTGTCTACACTGGGGGAAAAAGAGGTTTACATAGATAAAAATGGCAGGAGAATTATTAATTTATGTTGAATATAGCTTAGTAAGCATATCACAAATATTTTCGTAAATTTTACATTAAACTAAACTACTAGGAAATATTTACGATATTAACTATATAAGTATAAAACTCATATATATGAGTTTTAAGTCATAAAATAATATACCTGAATCCAGGACCTTAAAAAATAATAAGTCTATTAAGAGTATTTTTTAAAAGATAATTTGATAAATAAATATATTATTTGTCAAACTATTGCAAAATTTTTCTAGTACGAACCACTAAAATGTGATAAAATATTTCTGATAATCCATTTAATAACAAACTGTATAATAAGTTGGGACTATAGTAGGACATTGGCCAGGACATAGTCTAATGCTTAGGATCATAGCCCTGATAATGTTTGTAGTCTGTAAATGTTTCAGGTTTTGCAAGGAGAATTAATTTGGCAACTCAGCGTAAAATGATTGGCAATATTCTGATAGAGAATGGTCTGATTAATGAAGAACAATTGGCTCAGGCACTGGATGACCAGAAAATCAGCAAAGAAAAACTGGGCAAGATTTTAGTCAGACGGGGACATCTTACTGATGATCAACTAATGGAAGTACTGGAATTTACGCTGGGAATCCCGCGGGTACAAATCAGCCGGATGGAGATTGATCCGGAAACGGTTAAGTTACTGCCAACCAATATGATCAGCAGGCATCATATTTTGCCATTGACTGTAAATCAGGGGCGTATGACGCTGATTATGGCGGACCCGCTTAATTTTCAGGCCATCGATGAAGTGCGTATCGTAACCGGAATGGATGTAGTACCGGTTATGGCCTCGGAAAGAGAAATTGAGTCAGCTATTCAGCAGTATACTGCGCTGCAGGTAGACAGCAAGATGGAAAAACTGCTGGGTGAACTTAGCCAGTACAATTATGGGGTGGTGGTTGAAACCGAAACCCCGGGAGTGGAATTGGCTGATGATGCACCGGTTATCAGGATGGTTAATTCCTTGCTGAAACAGGCGGTGCAGGGAGGCGCTTCTGATATACATATTGAACCGCTGGAGCATGATGTCAGGGTTCGCTTCCGTATTGACGGTGAACTGTGGGAAGTTCTCGCCTTACCAAAAAAATCTTTTCCGGCTACCGTATCGCGGATTAAAATCATGGGAAACCTTGATATTTCCGAAAAGAGAATCCCACAGGACGGCCGTACCCGTTTAGTCATAAACGGCCGGGAAATAGATTTTCGCATATCCACTCTACCCTCCATTCACGGAGAAAAAATAGTTTTACGTATACTGGACCGTACCAATGCAATTATGTCTCTGAAGAAACTGGGCTTTAGTCCCGATAATGAAAATAAGATACACACCCTGATCAGAAGACCGCATGGTATGGTTATAGTTACCGGACCTACCGGTTCCGGTAAAACTACTACCCTTTATAGTGTATTAACCGAGTTAAATGATCCCAATCGCAATATTATTACGCTGGAAGACCCGGTGGAATACAGCCTTATAGGTATTACCCAGGTGCAGATAAACAACAAGGCCGGACTCACTTTCCCGGCTGGTCTGCGTTCTATCCTGCGACAGGACCCGGATATTATCATGGTAGGGGAAATGCGTGATGGAGAAACTGCCGGACTGGGAGTCAGAGCCGCCCTGACCGGACACCTTTTCTTTTCTACGCTGCATACCAATAGTGCAGCCGGCACAGTTGCCCGTATGGTCAACATGGGGATTGAGAATTATCTGTTATCATCCTCACTGGCCGGGGTAGTGTCACAGCGTTTAATTCGCCGCTTGTGCAAGAATTGCTGTCAGCCTTATGAACTGGATGAGGAAACTGCGGTTCAGCTGAACTTGACTGATTTTATCGGGAAACAGTTTTATAGTCCGGTGGGATGTAATATGTGCCGCCAGTCAGGTTATATAGGTCGTCTGGCTTTGCATGAGGTTATGGTAATAGGTCCGGAAATGCGCAAAGCCATTACCAATAACATCCAGTCTGAAGATGAACTGGAGGAAATAGCCATTAGTGAGGGCATGATAACGATGAGCAGAGATGGTATTTATAAAGCACGCGAAGGTATAACCTCACTGCAGGAAGTAATGAAGGGGGTATTGTTAGGTGGCTAAGTTTGATCAGGTATTAAAGGTGGTGGAACTGGCCCGGATAGGAGTGGAGATGAGGGCTTCCGATATTCACCTGACCGTAGCCCGGCCGCCTAATTTTCGAATAGACGGTACCCTGGTCGGTTTGGAAGATTATCCCGCCCTTACCCCTGATGATACCTATAAATTTGCCCGGGAATTAATGCCGGACGAGAAAGCCCTGCATCAAATTGATGAACAGGGACATGCTGATTTTTCTCTGTCTTTGCCCGAAGTAGGACGGGTAAGGGTAAATATATACTTACAAAGGGGCTCTTATGCCATAGCTATTCGTATCATCCCGATGATAGTTCCCGAGATTGATTCACTGGGACTGCCGGATGTATGCAAGGAACTGCCGCTGAAGGGCAGCGGACTGATTCTGGTTACCGGACCCACCGGCAGCGGCAAATCAACTTCCCTGGCAGCCATGATAAACCTGATTAATCAGTCGGTAAAAGGCAATATCATTACGCTGGAAGACCCGATTGAATACATGCACCGGCATGGAACCTGTATTATAAACCAGCGGGAAATAGGCACCGACTGCCCCAGCTTTTCCCAGGGACTGCGGGCGGCCCTGCGCCAGGATCCGGATGTAATTCTGGTAGGAGAAATGCGCGACCTGGATACTATTTCCATTGCCATGACTGCCGCGGAAACCGGTCATCTGGTCATGGCTACGCTGCATGCGGCTACGGCTATACAAACTGTGGAGCGCGTAATTGATGTATTTCCTCCGCATCAGCAGGACCAGATCAGAATTCAGCTGGCCAATACTCTGCTGGGGATTATTTCCCAGCAACTTATACCAAGGGCGGACGGGCAAGGTCGTGTATTGGCCTGCGAAGTACTGATGGCCAATTCGGCAGTACGCAACCTGATCCGCGACAACAAAGCCTTTCAGCTTAATACCGTAATGCAGACCGGCGGCAATCTGGGTATGATAACCATGGAAAAATCCATGAAATCATTTTTGGATCGGGGCTTGATAAGTGCCGAAGAAGTAAAGAAGCGTACCGTTAATCCCAGTCAATAAGTATTGGAGGAGAGGGCATGATATTTTC
>Ga0209510_1000823_pt1 | contig 39231 bp, 34 predicted proteins | sample BiotimSIPDNA_FD_185749 | JGI IMG/M metagenome (GOLD analysis project Ga0209510, IMG submission 185749) | Anaerobic biogas reactor microbial communites from Washington, USA - Biogas_R1 time_0 SIP DNA (SPAdes) (version 2) | ecosystem: Engineered > Bioreactor > Anaerobic > Unclassified | place...
ACCGCTGCCACTGCGGAGGCCTCGGTGGGGGTGAAAATGCCGCCGTAGATGCCGCCGAGAATGATCACGGGCATCAGCAGCGCCCATATGCAGTCCTTGAACGTTCGTACGATCCGGGCGAAGCTCGCCTTTCCCTCGCCCTTGTACCCCTTTTTCTTTGCGATGAACCAGCTCACGAGACAGGTAGCTCCGCCCATGAGGATACCGGGAGCGAAGCCTCCCATGAACAGGTCCCCGATGGACGTTCCGGCGATAACGCCGTAGACCACCATGGTAACGCTGGGAGGAATGACGATCCCCACCGTGCCTCCCGTGGCCACTACTGCTGCGGCGAAGGACTTGGGATAGCCCCGCTTTTCCATTTCATCGATCATTGCCACGCCGATTGCCGCTGTTGTGGCAGCTGACGATCCCGAAAGAGCGGCGAAAAACATGCCCGCTACGGCAACCACCAGCGCAAGACCGCCGGCGAGAGCTCCCACAAGGGCGTTGGCAAAGTCGACGAGCCGTTTTGTTACCCCTCCGGAGGACATGAACGAACCTGCAAGCATAAAGAAGGGTACAGCCATAAACGAGAAGGAGTCGATGGATGTGAACATTCGCTGGGCCACAACCACAAGGGGAACGTTCATGGTTGTGTAGATGACGATGGCGGAAGAGAGTCCCAGTGCGGCGCCTATGGGAGCTCCCGTCAGAAGTATGACGATGAAGAAGAAGAGCATAAGCCAGAGAGTAAGATCAGTCATGCCTCTTCCCTCCTCAGAACCGCGTACAATTCCTCGAGGGTCACGAGCAGCATGCCGCCGCAGCCCAGGGGAATGGCGTAGTACATATAGGACATGGGGATCTCCATGGCCGGCGAGGTCTGCCAGACCGCGAGCTGTACCATGCGGATGCCCTGCCAGACCATGATCCCCAGGAACGTCATGCTGCACAGGCAGCCCGCGATCTTCAGGCGGCGGAGCCGCTCTCCCGTGAACCGCTCGACGAGGAGCCCCACGATCATGTGCCCTCCCTGCCTCGAGACCACCGGAAGGGAGAGGAACGTCACCCAGACAAAAAGGTACCTGGACAGCTCTTCGGAGTAGCTTGCCGTGTAGCCGAAGAAATACCGCGAAATCACCTGGAGAAAGATGATGATCAGCATAAGGCCGATGCCTGCCATTGAGAGGAGGGCAAAGGTTTTTTCAATAAAGGAGATGATTTTTTTCATCAGTTCGCCTCCGTTCAGCCGGGGAGAAAAAGAGGGAGCGGTGCAGGCCGCCCCCTCCATGAAAAACTATTGCACGTTGACGATGGCTTCGATGTTCTGCTTGCCAAGCTTTTCTTCAAACATGGCCCAGACGGGTTTGGTGGCGTCCATGAAGGCCGCCTTGTCCACGTCGTCGTTGATCTCGCTCTTGCCGCTCTCACGGATCTTGTCCCAATACTGGTTCTCGAGCTGCCTGCACAGGTCTCGCTGCCAGCTGCAGGCTTCGGTTGCCGCTTCCTGTATCGCCTGCTGATACTTCTCCGGGAGCTTGTTCCAGATGCCCATGGCTACGAGCAGCGGTTCTGCGGAATAGGTGTGGGCGGTGAGGGAGATGTACTTCTGGACTTCAAAGAATCTGGAGGTGTAGATGTGGGCTGCAGGATTCTCCTGGCCGTCCACAACGCCCTGCTGCATTGCGGTGAACAGTTCACCGAAGGCCATGGGGGTAGGGCTCGCCCCGAGGACCTTCATCATCTCGATGTAAATGGGCTGCTCCATAACGCGGATCTTCAGGCCTTTCACATCTTCGGGCTTCCGGATGGGATTCCTGTTGTTCGTCATGTGGCGGACACCGTTTTCGAACATAGCGAGAACCTTGATGCCCCTCTTCTCAAGAGGTTTGCAGATCTCCATGCCTACAGTATCCAGCGCCTTGTATGCGTGAGGTATATCGCGGAAAATGAATGGAAGATCGAATACAGCCGCCTCTGTAAGGAAATTTCCGAGAACCGCTGTGCTGGTGAGGGTCATATCCACTGTGCCGAAGGTGAGTCCCTCGATGAGATCCCGCTGGTTTCCGAGCTGGCTGCTGGGGAAAATCTGAATTTCAACTGCCCCGTCCGTTTTTTCCTTGACGAGCTCTGTGAATTTTACGGCTCCCTGAGCGTAGGGATTCTGGGGATCCGCGATGTGCCCCAGCTTGAGGGTGAACTCCGCAGCAAACGCAGCAGTACCCGCGAACACCAAAAGTGCAACAAGACACACTACTGAAATCCGTTTCATTCCTATCCTTCCTCCTTCTATGAATTGAATTATGCCGTTAAGGCCACTGTCAGATCCTCGCGACACCCGTCTTTCGCGCCGCTTCGGCTACTGCAGATGCTATTGCCGGAACGACGCGGTCATCCATGACTTCCGTGATGATCCTGTCGTCGCGAAGCTCTTCGTCGGGAATAAGCCCGGCGAGGGCGTATGCGGCGGCCAGTTTCATTTCTTCATTGATCACGGAAGCGCGTACGTCAAGGGCTCCGCGGAAAATACCCGGAAAGCCGAGGCAGTTATTTATCTGGTTGGGATAGTCGCTCCTGCCCGTGGCTACTACTGCGGCTCCGGCAGCGATCGCCTCGTCGGGGTAAATCTCGGGAGTGGGGTTTGCCATGGCGAAGATGATCGCTTTCGGTGCCATTCCCTTCACCATCTCCTGGTCGATGATTCCGGGCCCGGAGAGACCGAGAAATACATCCGCTCCCTTCATGACATCGCCAATCGAGCCCTTTTCCCCGTTGGGGTTCGTAAGATCCGCGAGTTCCTCCTTCGCCCAGTTCATGTGTTCAGGCCGTCCCTTGTAGATGGCGCCGCTCCGGTCGCACATGATGACGTTCTTCGCTCCCGCGGACATAAGGAACTTGCAGATGGCCGTTCCTGCCGCTCCTGCGCCGCTCATGACGATTTTCACGTCAGCGATCTTCTTCCCGACGACCTTCAGCGCGTTTATGATGCCGGAGAGAACGATCACGGCCGTTCCGTGCTGGTCGTCGTGGAATATAGGGATATCAGAGACTTCCTGGAGCTTTTTCTCTATCTCGAAACAGCGCGGCGCAGCTATGTCCTCAAGGTTGACCCCTCCGAAAGAGGAGAGGATAAGGGAGGCGGTGCGCACTATTTCGTCGGAGTCCTTCGAGTTGATGCAGATGGGGAACGCGTCGATATCCGCGAAGCGCTTGAAGAGGATGGATTTCCCCTCCATCACGGGAAGTGCGGCATCGGGACCGATGTCGCCGAGACCCAGGACCGCTGTGCCGTCGGTGATCACTGCGACCATGTTGGCTTTCGATGTCACTTCGTAGATGGCGTCCTTCTTTCTTCCGATCTCCCTGCAGGGCTCGGCAACTCCCGGTGTATAGGCAAGAGCGAGGTCCGCCATGGAGTTGACGGCCATTTTGCTCTCGATCGCCACCTTGCCTTTTTTTGCCCTGTGGAGCTCGAGGGACTTTGCGTAGACTTCTTCACTTCTCATGAAACTACCTCCCTTAACTGTAATGAATAAAATTTGGTCCAGAAAGTATTTTCAACATCGTACAAGGAGTATTCTAGCACTTTCCGGGAGAAAAAACGTGGATTCTCAGAACAATGTTGGCCTGCTGAAAAGGAACCGCTCTTTTTTTCCTGAAAAGACACAGGTCTTCTCCGCAGGAGGAAAAATTTGAAAAAATTGAAGAAAAATTGGTATACCATGGAAACCATACGAAGCCAGTTGAATTATATTCATAAATCGATAAAAATGTCAAATAAATTTGTGCCCTTCAGAAGCCTCAGGTCAAGGGTAAAACCCGGGGGATCCTGCTGAAAAAAGGATGAAAAGAAGCCCTTCCAATCAGCAGAGCGATTTTGCCGAAAGACGGCCCAGCGCGAGAAGAGCTGACTGGGCCAGTACTGCCGCCCCTGCAGAAAGAGAACTCTCATCCGCCGCGAAGAAGGGACTGTGCCAGGGATAAACGGCTCCTGCCTCAGGGTTTCCAACACCGAGCCAGAGAAAACACCCGGGTATTTTTTCCTGGAAGAGGGCGAAATCCTCTCCACCCATGGAGGGGACAGGGGTAAGGAGTGCATCCGCTCCGACCACGGTCTTTACTGCCAGCCGGGCGATTTCCGTCGGCTCCGGTCTGTTCACCACCGGGGGCAGGTCGCAGCGGTAGACAAGTTCTCCCCTGCAGCCAAGTCCTGCAGCAGTGTTCTCGACCACCCTCCGGATCATTCCCTCCATGGCTCCGCGGACCTCTTCGCTGAATGTCCTCACTGTTCCCGTCATTTCCACTGTCTCCGGGATGACGTTGTTCGCAGTCCCGCCGTGTATTGTCCCCAGGGAGACGACCGCCGGTTCCCTGGGGTCAACGCTGCGGCTTACTACGGTCTGAAGGGCCGAGATGACCGCCGCTGCTCCGGCGATAGGGTCGATATCCCTGTGGGGAAGGGCGCCGTGTCCTCCCTTCCCGGTTATCCTGACGGAAATGGTATCCACTGAAGCCATGAGGGCACCTTCCCTGACCCCCACAGTGCCTGCAGGGAGTTCGGGATGGTTGTGCAGACCGAAGATCATCTCCGGTACCGGACAGCCCAGTGCCCCGTCCTCTATCATCGCCTTTGCCCCCCGGTTGATCTCCTCGGCGGGCTGAAAGAGAAATTTTACTGTACCCGGGAGGGAGTCTCTCCTTGAGGCGAGGAGCATGGCGGCTCCAAGGAGACATGCGGTGTGAATATCATGGCCGCAGGCATGCATCATCCCCTCAGTTTCGGAAGCGAAGGGCAGTCCCGTTTTTTCCGTTACCGGCAGGGCATCCATGTCGGCCCTGAGGGCAACGGAGGGGCCTTCAGGGCCTCTCAGGAGGCCTATGACTCCTGTTCCACCCACTTTTTCCCGTACCTCCATGCCCAGCTCACGGAGGATCGAAGCCACCCTGCCCGCTGTTCGGTATTCCCTGAAGCTGAGCTCGGGATGCCGGTGAAAATCCCGCCGGAGTTCGATCAGGACCGGCAGGAGGTCTTCGCTGTCCTGCTTCATCCGACGGCTGTCAGCAAAGTGTGTCTCCATTTTTCGGCACCTAAAGGACTTCCTTCCCCAGGTAGGGGGACGCGGATAACTCTTCCCTGGTCATGTACAGCGGGTGGTTCAGGCAGAGCCTGAGGACCCGTTCCCTGTACGACGGCCCTTCTGCGGGTTTCCTGTCCAGGATATCCGCCGTTATCCGGGCTGTTTCCTCCGCGTCATCCGCAGAGAAACCCCGGCTTGTGACTCCTGCCAGTCCGATGCGGATACCGCTGGTGACCGTGGGTTTTTCAGGGTCGAAGGGAATGAGGTTCATATTCACAGTGATTCCGGCCTTTTCCAGGAGTTCCTCGGCCTCCTTTCCGGTGAGTCCTTTGCTGCGCAGATCCAGGAGCATAAGATGATTGTCCGTTCCTCCCGAGACCATGTCAAATCCGCGGTTTACAAGGACTGAAGCGAAGCGGGCCGCGTTTTCCACGATCCGCCGGCCGTAGTTCCTGAAGTCCTCTGTCATGGCGAGCTTGAAAGTGAGGGCTTTTCCCGCCATTATCTGGGGAATGGGGCCTCCCTGGATGCCGGGGAAGATCGCCTTGTCGATCTTGTCGGCGAACTCTTTTCGGCAGAGGATGTTTCCCCCCCTTGCGCCCCGCATGGTCTTTGTCGTTGTAAATGTGACGAAATGGGCATGGGGCACAGGGCTGGGGTGGACGCCCGCGGCGACCAGTCCCGCAATGTGGGCCATGTCCACGAGGAAATAGGCCCCCACTTTTTCAGCAATGGCCGCAAACCTGGAGAAATCGATCGTCCTGGGATAGGCGCTTCCCCCGGCTATGATCATCTTCGGGCGGTGCTCCAGTGCAATGCGCTCAGCCTCTTCATAGTCGATCCGTCCGGTTTCCCGGTTGACGCCGTAGCTGAAGGACCTGAAAAACTTCCCCGATATGTTCACGGCCGTGCCGTGGGAAAGGTGTCCCCCGTGGCGAAGGTCCATTCCCAAAATAGTGTCCCCGGGATCGAGCATGGCCATGAACACAGCAAGGTTCGCATTGACCCCGGAGTGAGGCTGGACGTTCGCATGTTCGGCGCCGAACAGCGTCTTTGCCCGCTCAATGGCGAGGCTTTCCACCACGTCGATAAAGCGGCAGCCGCCGTGATACCGTTTGCCGGGGTATCCTTCGGCGTATTTGTTTGTGAGGACGGATCCCTGTGCCTCGAGTACGGCCTCGGGGACAAAATTCTCGGAGGCGATGAGTTCAATTGTGAGGTTCTGCCTTGCCTTTTCACCTTCGATCGCTTCCGCAAGCTCCGGATCGATGAATTGCACGAGATTCATTGCTGCTCAGCACCTTCCTTGATGGTTGGGATATGAACGGTGAAACTGCCCTTTGTTTCCGGATTCGGGGAAAACGGGAATACTCAGGGGGACTGTTTTTTCCCTCCCTGCCCGATGAAAAGGGCGGAGGCTTCGGCGGCTTTCCTGCCCCCGTCTTCCATCATGACCGCAGAAGCAGTGATGCGCCTGCCTGACTTTTTCTCCACCCTTCCCTCCACGCGATACGCGGCACCGGCCTTTACAGGCCGGAGATACCGGACCGACATCTCGCCTGTCACCGCCCATGACCCTGTCTCCTGCTTCACGGCCCATGCCATGGCGTCGTCAAAAACGGAAGCGATGATGCCTCCGTGGACCACTCCTTCGTAACCGCACCACGTGGAGTCCGGGGAGATGGATATTTCAGTCTTTTTTTCTTCACTGTTCCAGAATATGTCCACTCCCAGGCTTCGGCTGTTCTCTTCGGGAGTGCCGCACACAAAGCACCCTTTTGAGCGGGGAAGTTTTTCCATTTATTCATTCTCCTTCCGTAAGTTTCCGGCAAAAAAACTTTTTCAATTATATCTGAATACATGAAGGACTGTGTGATAATGAAGCGAAAAATATTCCCCGGGGAGAATGATCGAACATGCGGATCACAGGTATTTCCGAAAATGACGATGGTGCGGCGTACATTATTGAATCGGAGGGAGGGACCGCCGGAAGGCACCTGGTCCTTTACGACGAACGGTCTGGCGGGGCACGGTTTCTTAAACCCGGGGAGACTGACGCCCTGTTTGAGAAAGGCGTGATGGAGAAATGTTCTTTCCCAGCCTCGGAGATATTCTTTCCTGACGAGCTGGAGGAACTTGAACGATTTGTCGCCTCCTTCAGACCGGGGGAGGCCGGAGGAGAAGAAATATGAAAAAGAAAGCGCTGCTCAACGGAAAAATCCGCACACCGGAAGGATATGTTCAGGCGATGCTCGTGGAGGGACAGACCATTACGCTGCTGGGAACCAGCGAGGAGGTTGCCGGGGCCGGCGGAGGAGCGGAAAAGATCGATCTTGAAGGCCGGCTCTGCCTGCCGGGTTTCATAGACGGACACATGCATTTTATCGCCTACGCTCTTTCCCTGGAGCAGATCGGCCTGAACGGGTGCAGGTCCGTTCATGAGGTTCGGAGTCGGCTGAAAACGTTTCTTGATCAGGAAAAACCGTCTCAGGGAAGCTGGGTCGTGGGCCGGGGATGGAACCACGAGCTGTTCGACGACGGCCGCATTTTCGAACGGGAGGATATCGACGGACTGACTCCTGACAATCCTGTGATATTGACCCGTGTGTGCGGCCACGTGGCAGTCCTGAATACAAGGGCCCTGGAGGCTCTCGGGATAGGTTCTGACAGCCGCTTCCCGGGAGGAGTGGTGGACCTTGATGAAAAGGGTGTTCCCACTGGAGTGGTGAGGGAGACGGTAGTGGAGTGGGTCCACTCCAGGAGGCCCCTGCCGGGCCCCGACAAACTCAGGGATCTTGTCGCCCGTGCCGGAAAGCGGGCATCGGAGGCGGGACTCACATCGGTCCATTCCGACGATCTCGGCACCGTAGGAGGGAACTGGCAGGGGATCATCGACCTCTACATGGGCCTGGACAGGGAAGGGAAAATGCCCCTCCGGGTGACCGAACAGCTCCTCCTGAGGGACAGGCCGGCCCTTGACGCTTTCCTCTTCTCCGGGTGGCGCACCGGGGACGGCAGTCCCTTCTTCCATATCGGGCCCCTGAAAATTCTCACTGACGGTTCCATGGGAGGAAGGACAGCCTACCTGAAAGAGGAGTATTCCGACATGCCCGGAGCGTTCGGGGTACCTATTTACCGGGCGGAGGAACTGGACGGCCTGGCCTCTGCCGCCCATCGTGCAGGCATGCAGATCGCCATGCATGCCATAGGTGACGGTGCACTCGATATGTGCCTCGATGCCCTGGAAAAAGCCATGAGTGAAAAGGACCGGGATGCCCGCCATTACATCGTTCACTGCCAGATGGGCTGCATGGAGCAATACCGCAGGATGGCCCGGCTTGCAATCGGTGCTGCCATACAGCCCCCCTTTGTTCCCTCGGACCGCTCCATGGCCCTCAGGAGGGTCGGGGAGCGCAGGGCCCTTTCAGGATACGCCTGGAAGACGCTGAAGGACCTTGGGATTTTTCTCTCAGGGGGATCCGACTGCCCTGTGGAGTCCTTCGATCCACTGTGGGGGATCCAGGCGGCGGTAACCAGGCAGGACAGGAGCGGCTTCCCCCGCGGAGGATGGAATCCCTCCCAGAAACTTACAGTGGCGGAGGCGGTTGATTTATATACCGCGGGAGGCGCCTACGCCTCATTCGAGGAACACAGGAAAGGCTCACTTGAGGCAGGAAAGTATGCCGACCTGGTCGTCCTGGACAGGGATATTTTTACCGTTTCCCCGGAAGAAATCGGGGATGTGCGGGTCTGTCTCACCATGGCGGGAGGAAGAATAACCGCAGGGAGCATATGACAGCGTAGTGCGGATAGACATGAAAACCGGTATTGAACAGGGACTGGGATTATGCAATAATCTTTTTATATAACCGGATTGCAAGAAGGAGCGTATCCCATGATTGAAAATACTTATCTTCCCTCAGTATCTGCGTTTTTCAGGGCTTTATCTCGGAAAAAAAAGATCCTGTTCATTATGCTTTGCGCATCTTTTTTCTCTTTTTCAGCTCCGGTCCACGCGGAGCAGCAGCGTCTTTCCTACGACGTGGTTATCGCGGGGGGAGGCGCGGGAGGAACCAGCGCGGCCATCGCGGCCGCACGACTGGGTGTGAGGGCGGCGCTCATCGAGGAGACGGACTGGCTGGGAGGCCAGATGACCGCTGCAGCCGTATCGACCATGGATGACCTCAGCGGAAACCGGACGGGAATTTACGGGGAGTTTTACGAAAATATCCGGTATCATTATTTTTTGAAGGGCAAATCTGTCTCAACCTGCTACTGGGACGGCAATACCATGGCATTTGAGCCTTCTGTGGGCAGAAAGATACTGTCTGAAATGGTCAAAGCGGCAGAGAAGAAGTCGAAGGCGGGAGGAAAAAAGGGAGTGCTGGATATTTATTACCGGTCGAAGGTGACAGCGGTCCGGAAGTCCGGCAACAGGATCAGCGGTGTGACGGCCGAAATCGGAGGAAAGAAGGTCCCCATCGATTGCTCCGTGCTCATTGACGCTACAGAGTACGGCGATGTGATCCCCCTTGCCGGAGCGCTCTACCGGGCAGGGAACTCCCTGAGCCCCATGATTTCGGAAAAAAGCCGCGTGCAGGACATAACCTGGACGGCGGTGATCAAAAAGTATCCCGGAGGCATTCCTTCGGGCCTGCGGATGACTGCTCCTCCTCCGGGGTATGAACAGTACGTTCCGGAATTTCGGAGAGCGGTGGCAAAAAATGGCAATTCCTTCCGGAGCTACCCCCTGCGCATGCCGGTCGACTTCGCCACCCACAACGGCTACAGGGGACTGCCCGATTCATCAAACCCGGAAGACTACAACGCGTCCTCTCCAGAAGGCTGGGAGTCGATAACGAAAACCGGTGTGAACTGGACCAATGATTACCCGGGGGCCCGGAAGTGGGAGGGGAGGGGAGGCCTTCCCGTCTCTTACCTGGAGGACGGGGAATTCAGAAAAAAAGCAAACGCTGCGGCGCTCCTCAAGACGCTTTCTTTCATCTACTATGTCCAGAACGAACTGGGGGAGCCGTGGTCGGTTGCCGATGACGAGTTTGATTCCGAATACCCGCTCCGGGCGGTAAAAGGATTCGTGCCGGGTGAATACAGTGAGATAGTCCGGCGCTTTCCTCTCATCCCCTACGTCAGGGAGAGCCGGAGAATTGTCGGACTTGAGACCCCCACTTCGAAGGATGTACGCAGGAATTCCGAAAGCTACCGCGACGGGAGAGGCGGCAGAGAGATACCCCATGCCATGGCCATCGGCGGGTACATCCTGGACCTCCACGCCGCCGACGAGGATGCCGACCTCGAGAACGAATTCGGTGAAACTGCGGCATCCATAAAAACTCACATGCCCCGGGGCCCCTTCCAGATCCCTTTCGGAAGCTTTATATCCAGGGACGTGGACGGACTCGTGGCTGCTGAAAAAAATCTCTCCATGTCCAGGCTTGTTTCAGGCGCATTCAGACTTCAGCCAGTTTCCATGCTCACCGGCCAGGCTGCCGGCACGATAGCAGCCCTTGCGGCGGCGGCGGATATCCCCCCCGGGAAACTGGACCCGAGGCTTGTGCAGCGGCACCTGCTGGAGGCAGGAAGCGCACTGTCACTTTGCGAGTACAACGACGTGCCCCGCGAACATCCATTCTGGCCCGGAGTGCAAATGTCGAACCTTTACGGGTGGATCACACCTGAAGAACTGCCTTCAGCGCCGTCGGCGAAAATCGATGATATCTACAATAACCGCCTGGTGACCGCACGTCTTTTCGGACTGGATAAGGGTACTTTCGGCGTTGACACTCCCCTGACGGGTAATGAGTCGGAGAACCTTTTCCGCAGGGCTTTCTCCGAACCCGGAGACCCCGTTCCGTTCCTGACGCCTGGTGCAGGAAGCACCGCTTTTGTGACGAGGAGGGATTTCTGCTCGGCTCTCGCCCATATTCTGGGGTTCCGGGCAGGACAGAAACAATATGCGTCCCGATATGCAGATATACCATCAGGGTCCGGATTTTTTGCCCAGGTACATTTTCTCGCAGAGAAAGGAGTCCTTGACAGGGTTGCACGGGGAGGGATCTTTCTGCCCGAATCCTTTGTTACCAAGGGCTCGGCTGCGGATATGATGATGCGGGCGGTCACTGCGATGAAAGGGGAATAGCCGGCATGAAATGCCATCTTTGCGAAACAAAAGGATGTTCGAAAGGCGATCCGTGCATCAGCTTCGACAGTCTGGAACTCTACCAGGGGGAAGACCTCCGTCTTCTCAAGACTGCCTCGGATGTTGAGGCCCTCTATTACTGCACCCTTAACCGCCTTGAGGAAATCATGGAATTTTCCCGGAGGATGGGATACAAAAAACTGGGAATAGCGTTCTGCATCGGGTTCAGGGACGAGGCGGAGATGCTCGGAAAAATCCTGTCGGAGGAGTTCGAGGTATATTCTGCCTGCTGCAAGGTCTCGGCCATGAAAAAGGATGACATAGGCGCTGTGCGGCGCCCGTGGATAGGGGAAATTTCCTGCAATCCCGCCGAGCAGGCCAGGGTACTGGATTCCGCCGGATGCCAGTTTAACATCGTTCTGGGGCTGTGTGTCGGGCATGACAGCCTGTTCTACCGCCATTCAAAAGCGCCGGTCACCACATTTGTCGTCAAGGACCGGGTGCTGGGTCATAATCCGGTCTCGGTGCTGTACAGCCAGTATCTCAGGAAGAACCTGAAGCGGGTTCCTGAGGAACGGATAAAATAATATGCCCTGCAGCTTCCGGCTACACCGGGCAGGGAAGAAACCATTGATGATTCGGATGAAGCACAAAAAAATGTGAGCTTTTCGCTGTGAGCTTTTCGCTGTCAAGAGACAGGGAAAATGTCACCCCTAAAGGCTGGAAAATGGGACAGGGAAAATGTCACCCCCTGTCCTTCTTTCTTTATGAAACACGAACACCATAAATACTCCCGATAAAATCATCATCGTAAGCTTCCAACGGATCCGGATCATCATAAACAGGCCTCTCCTGCTTTCTGTGTTTCAAGGAACCACGCCATGGATGGTCTTTAGACGGACTCGGCGTCTTTCTTTCGCTTCGCTCTTTCTTTTCAGCCGTTGTGCTTTTCCTCTTTCCGTCCTGCAAGGGAGAGAGGATCAATCCATAGACCGTACCTCCTTCCCCTTCCCGCAGAGCATAGAGTTCGCCGTCTGAGGTGCGGATCGCCGTGACCGTCTCGCCCCTGCGGAGAAGGATGTTCTTTCCCTTTTCGTCCACCAGCTGGTACTTTTTCCCCTGCCAGGATATCTCGGACCCGGCGGAAGCCTTGCGCTCGTCCCTGTGTCCCAGGATGAGCCTCAGCCTCTCCTGTTCAGGACAGGGGAGAAAATCCGTTGTCCCGTTCGCCGGCTCCACGGTGAAAAGTCCGTTGTGGAGTTCCATGTATGCGGGGAGGAACCGGTTGGCCTCTTCTATCGTCCTGACACCGGCTACACGCATTTCCACCAGCAGACGGTGCTGCAGCGTACCCCACAGGCGCTCCACACGGCCCTTCGCCTGGGGGCTGAGGGCCGGGATATGTTCTATGCCCAGCATGTCGAGCATCTTCCCGTAACGGGTGAGGGGGACTTTCCTTCCCTCCATGATGTCCTCCTCACTCAGCTCCTCTCCCTTCTTCGGAGAGAAGAAAATAGTGTGGCGGTCCGTGTAGAGTGCCGCAGGAACGCCCCAGGTACCCAGCATGTCCTCCATGACGCGGAGATAGCCTGCAGAACATTCATGTTTCTCGAATCTCAGGGACAGTACCGTGCCGGTGGCGTCGTCTATGGCGCCGTGGAGCGACCATTCTTTACCGTCCTCCAGCCACTCGAAGGGAGTGGCGTCCACCTGGACCAGGCTCCCGAAACGTTCGCGGCGCTCCCGGCTCCGGTGGCTCTTCCTCCGCCTCCTTCCGTGGGGGTTCGCCACTCCCGCGTCATTGAGGATCCGACCTATGGTCTTGGCGCTTATCCGTACTCCATCGATTCTTTCCAGAAGCTCGGACATGTGGTTCAGGCTCGCCCCTCTGTATTCCCCGACAGCTTTGGCGCACACCATTGCCCTTGTCTCCTCCGGAAGGGCATTCGAAGGCCTCCTGTTGCGGTTTCCGTGGGACAGGGAAGAAATGCCCCATGTCAGGATCTTTGCTTTCAGACGGAAGATCTGCCTCCTGCTCATGCCGAGGCGGGCTGCACCTTCCGCAGCAGTCATCTCCCCTTTCACGACCCTGTCCAGGACCGCCGATCTCGTCGCTTCTTTCAGACTCAAGAAAACATCGCTCCTCATCATCCATATAGAATGACAGATGACATTTCCCCCTACGGGGGCGCGATCCCTGTCCCGTTTCAGGTATGACATTATCACTGTCTCGTAACATTTTTTATTTTTTATATTGACCGATAGCATTGATGGTACTATACTTACCCCTAATTAAGAGCAGATACTATTATCAGGTAACAAATTGGAGGGGACTTCCATCAAGTCTCTAAGGAAAAAAACCCGGCAGGACAGGCTTTTGAAGCTCATCGAACAGAACCCGCTCGCAACGGATGAAGAACTGGCCTCTCTCTTAACGGCGAGTGTCAGTACGATCCGTCTCGACAGGGCTGTACTCGGCGTTCCTGAACTCAGGGAACGGATGCGTTCAATGGCCCAGAAAGCCACGAGCAGGCTTCGTTCACTGAAACAGAGCGAGGTCGTGGGAGAACTCCTCGAGCTGGAGCCGAACAAATGGGCCCTTTCCGTTCTTGCGACGGGAAGGGAAATGGCCTTCCGGGAAACCGACCTGGTCTGGGATCATTACATATACGCCCAGGCAAGTTCCATTGCCATAGCGGTCGTGGAAGCCGACCTTGTCATCGTGGACTCCATGAGGGGCGAATACAAGGGACATGCCATGGTTGGAGATTCCCTGGTTGCCCGTGCAAAAGTCGGGGTCAACAAGGATGACAAATATATCGTCAGCGTAAGGACAAAAGTGGCGGAAAAAGAGATTTTCGTCGGGAGATTCATAGCGGCGGTCGTTTCCAAAAACACCCTTGTTTAGTGTGAGAGAGGTGGAATTTTTTGATACTCGCTCTTGATGCCATGGGCGGAGACCATGGTCCTGTTGAGATTTGTAAAGGTGCTGCAGCCGCCTGCAGTGAAAATCCAGACCTGGAACTCGTCCTCGTGGGGAAAGAATCGATGATTGCCCCCTTGCTTGATGATGTCTCTTCTAAAATCAGAAAGCGCATTTCCATTATCCACGCCGAAGAACAGATCGGCATGGACGAGCACCCCACAATTGCAATTAGGAAAAAAAGGAATTCAAGTCTCAGGCTGGCGATGGAGATGGTGAGAAGCGGGGAAGCGAGCGGCTGCATTTCGGCAGGCAATACCGGTGCCATTGTGGCAGGGGGCGTCCTTGTTGTGGGGCGTATTTCCGGAATAGACAGGCCGGCTTTCGGAGTCGCGCTGCCGACACTGAACAAGTACACATTTCTTCTTGACGTAGGGGCTACAGTGCGCAGCAGACCTCTAAATCTTTTTCAGTTTGCCCATATGGGAAACATCTATTCCAAAAAAATCCTGGGAGTTGCCTCACCCCAGGTTGCGCTTCTGGCTAACGGGTCGGAAGAAATAAAGGGTGACGAGGTCATAGTGAGCGCCAAGGAACTGCTTAAAACCAGCAGCCTGAATTTTACCGGCTACGTGGAAGGTGACGATATTCCTTACAGCAAAGCGGATGTTGTCGTCTGCGATGGATTTTCAGGCAACGTGGTGCTGAAGTTTGCAGAGGGGCTCATGCATGCGGTATATTCGATCCTGAAGGAAGAAATGGGGCACAGGATCCTTCCGAAGGTAGGGATGGTTTTTATGATCCCCATGATGAAGGATCTCTGGTCCCGGTTTAATTACGAGAAACACGGAGGCACCCCTCTTCTTGGAGTAAACGGCATTGTCGTAAAAGCACACGGACGTTCAAAAGCGCCTGCTATCACCAATGCCCTGAGAGTTGCACGAAATTTTGTCATTCAGAACGGTGTAGAGTTGATAAGGGAAGAGTTAGGGAAGAGTTAGGGTAAAGGAGGTTCCCCCATGGGATTTTTTAACGGTGTACCGGTCTCTATCAAGGGAACAGGCATGTATGTACCGGAAAAGGTGCTCACGAACCAGGATCTTACGGCCATGGTGGATACAAGTGACGAATGGATCCGCGATCGAACCGGCATACGAAGACGCCATATCGCAGCGGAAGGTGAACTGACGAGTTCAATAGCCGAAAAAGCCTCACGGGAAGCACTTCGTAACAGCGGCATTTCCCCTGAAGACCTGGATATGGTTATTGTGGCCACAAACAGCCCTGACACACTTTTTCCGGGAGTCGCCCCCAAGCTCCAGGGAATGCTTGAAGCGAAAAAGGCCGGTGCTTTCGACGTGCAGTCAGGATGTACAAGCGGGGTGTATTCCATGGCGATCGCAGCCGGAGGCATAGCCTCAGGCGTGTGGAAAAATGTGCTCGTGGTAGGGGCAGAGGTACTTTCCAGGATTATTGACTGGACAGACAGGAACACCTGTGTTCTTTTCGGTGACGGTGCCGGAGCTATGGTGCTCGGACCTGCCGCTGACGGCGAAGGACATTTCATATCGGCTGACATGAGGTCTGACGGGACAAAACACGATCAGATCACCCTGCTTGGGGGGCTCGTGGAGTATCCTGCCTCCGGGGAGACCCTTGAAAAGAAGCTTCATTACGTTGCGATGAAAGGCAATGATGTTTTCAAATTTGTCAACAGGGTCATCCCCCCGTTCCTGAAAGAATATTGCCTGGAATCGGGATTCCAGCCTGAAGATATTTCGTGGTGGTTTTTCCACCAGGCAAACCAGAGAATTATCGACAAGACAGCCGAACGGCTCGGTATTGATCCTGAAAAAGTAGTCATCAACATTGACGAATACGGGAACACATCCGCTGCTTCAGTTTTCCTTGCACTCAGTGAATTCATGCGTGAAGGCAAACTGCAGAAAGGTGAAAAACTGCTCTTCACCGCATTCGGAGCAGGTATGACATATGGAGGTATTATCTATGAAGCATGACACCGGCAGCTGTTTCCCGGCCAACAGGGTCACCAGTCTGCTGGGCTGTTCCTACCCCCTCGTGCAGGGAGGCATGGCCTGGGTTGCTGATGCGAACCTCGCCGCTGCGGTGAGCAACGCTGGCGGTCTCGGCCTTATTGCTGCAGCAAGTATGCCCCCCGAACTTCTGGAAGCCCAGCTGATCAAGGTCAGAGAACTCACCGATAAACCCTTCGGACTCAACATCATGCTGATGTCGCCCACTGTGGACCAGGTTATCAAGCTGGCGGCAAAGCACAAGGTCCCAATTGTAACCACCGGTGCAGGGAGCCCAGGGAAGGTTATTGATTTTCTCAAACCTCTGGGAACGATCGTAATACCAGTCATAGCATCCGTCGCACAGGCGAAAAGAGTTGAAAAACAGGGTGCAGATGCTGTAGTTGCGGAAGGCATGGAGGCAGGAGGCCATATAGGAGAGCTTACCACCATGGTCCTAATCCCGCAGATAACCGATTCCGTTGAAATTCCGGTTCTCGCGGCGGGGGGCATCGCTGATGGACGGGGTATTGCGGCCGCTTTCGCACTCGGAGCGGAAGGAGTGCAGGTGGGCACACGCTTTGTATGCTGTACGGAATCTACCGTACATCCCGCGTACAAGGAAGCCATACTCAATGCCCGGGATAGAAGCAACGTGGTGACAGGACGGTTTACCGGACATCCGGTGAGATGTTTAAAAAACAGACTCACCTCAAAATTTGAAGAACTGGAAAAGTGCGGTGCCACAGTTGAAGAATACGAACGTCTCGGGGCCGGCCGTCTCCGTGCGGCGGTCGTTGACGGAGACGTGGACTGGGGATCAGTCATGGCTGGACAAAGCGCAGCTCTGGTAAATGATATAAAGCCTGCTGAAGAGATAATCCGTGTAATGTTTCAAGAAGCTTTTCAGGTAACGGCATCGCTTTCCGGAAAAATAACGTGTTGAGGTGATCCCTAAATGAGATATGCCCTTATTTTCCCAGGTCAGGGTTCCCAGGAAGTCGGTATGGGTGGAGACCTCCACGAAGCCTTCTGGACGGCAAGGGATGTATTCTCCAGGGCCGACGAGGCATTAGGATTTTCTTTGTCCAGGATTATTTTTGAGGGACCGGACGAGGAACTGAAGCGGACAGCGTTCACTCAGCCGGCAATTCTGACGATGAGCATTGCGGCACTCTATTCCCTGGAAAAGGAGATGGGGCTTTCCCTTGACCCCATGTTTCTTGCGGGACATAGTCTCGGGGAATACACAGCTCTCGTTGCGGCCGGGTCCATTTCCCTCGAGGACGGCGTACGGCTTGTACACCTGAGAGGAAGGCTCATGCAGGAAGCTGTGCCGGAAGGGGAAGGCGCAATGGCCGCGATACTCGGTCTTGAGGCTGAAGCTGTATCCGAGGTTTGTGAAAAAGCAGCTCCTTCCGGGGAATGCCAACCGGCAAACTTCAATTCTCCGGGACAGGTGGTCATTTCAGGAAAAACGGCATTTGTACACGCGGCAATGGAGAAAGCCAAGGAATACGGGGCGAAAAAAACCGTTCTGCTGAACGTGAGCGCCCCGTTTCACAGCAGGCAGATGCGCCCTGTTGCAGACCGGCTGCGTGAGGCCTTTGAAAAGATCGAATGGAGGAACCCCTCCGTTCCGATCATATCAAACTCCGCAGCAAGCCCTGTACACTCCGTGGAGGAAATACAGAACGCACTTTTCGACCAGACATTTCTTCCCGTTCTCTGGCAGGCCTCGATCAACAGGATGGCTGACGAGGGAGTTGAAGCTTTCTACGAAATAGGCCCCGGGACTGTTCTTACAGGACTCGTTAAAAAATGCCGCAAAGGGATGCACGTGGGATCATACGGCAGACTTTCCGATTTCGAGACCTTTTCAAAAAAACTGAGGGAGATGGTTTAGAATGGCAAACGGCAAAACTGCCCTGGTAACAGGTGCAGGCAAGGGTATAGGAAAAGCTGTGGCGCTCCGCCTGGCCCGCATGGGTTTCCAGCTTGCCGTAAACTACAACCGGAGTGAAAAGGCGGCCACAGAAGTGTGCGAAATGATAAAAAGCCAAGGCGGCATCGCATTTCCCTTCAGAGCGGATGTCTCAAACGGAGCGGATGTAAAGTCTCTTTTCTCAGCCATTGAAGATGCGATGGGGCCGGTTTCGGTTCTTGTAAACAACGCAGGCATCACAAAAGACGGTCTTCTGATGAGAATGGGTGAAGAAGATTGGAATTCAGTGCTGACAGCGAATCTATCCTCGGTGTATTATTGCACCAGGGAAGCCATCCGGGGGATGGTCCGCGGAAAATGGGGGAGAATAATCAATATTTCCTCCGTGGTTGCTCTTATAGGAAACCCGGGGCAGGCTAACTACTGCGCTTCAAAAGCAGGGATCATAGGTTTCACTAAGTCGGTTGCCCGGGAATACGCAGCCAAGGGCATCACTGCAAATGCTCTTGCACCGGGGTACATCGCAACAGAAATGACAAAGGCGCTCCCTGATGCTGCACGGGATGCACTCATGAAACAGGTTCCCGCCGGGAGGCAGGGTGATCCGGAAGATGTCGCAGCCGCGGCAGGATTTCTGGCTTCCGAGGAAGCTTCGTACATAACAGGACAAGTCATTGCCGTCGACGGCGGAATGACAATGTGCTGAAAGAAAATGGAAGGGGGTGAACGAGAATGAAAAAAGAGGAAATGCTCGCCCGGTTGAAGGAGATCATCATCGACAGACTTGACGTGGAAGAGGACCAGATTGTCCCCGAAGCCTCCTTCGTCGAAGACCTCGGAGCTGATTCCCTTGACATAGTGGAACTCATTATGGGAATCGAAGAGGAATTCGACATCGAAATTCCTGACGAGGACGCCGAAAAGCTTACGAGCGTCGGCGAAGCAATGAACTATACTCTGGCAAAGCTTGGAGTAGAAGAGTAAGCAGCCGGAAGGCAGATTAAAAACGGTTTGACGGGGCTTTCCCAAAAACCGGGAGCTCCCGTCAAACCGTTTTATGAATTGCATTCCAACCCTGCAGCAGAGGAGTGACGTGTTGTGAGAAGGGTTGTAGTTACAGGGCTGGGTGTAGTAAGCCCTATTGCAATAGGAAAAGACAATTACTGGCAGGCTTTAAGGGAAGGGAAGAATGGTATCGGTCCGCTGACCACGTTCGACGTCAGCGACTGCCCTGTTCCCTTCGGAGCAGAAGTCAAAGATTTCGATCCCGCCCCATGGATGGACAACAAGGAAGCGAAACGGGCCGACAGGGTTATTCAATTTGCTGTCGCTGCAGCAGACATGGCCGTAACGGACGCGAAACTTGATACGAAAAGCCTGGATCCATATAAATTCGGAGTGTACATCGGGAGCGGTCAGGGCGGTATCGAAACGACCTTCAATAATTTCAAAACAATGATGGAGAAAGGGGCAAAAAGGGTCAGCCCGTTCTTCATTCCCATGATGATCAGCAACATGTCCACTGCATACGTGGCAATCAAGCACCAGGCAAAGGGGCCGAACATCTGTGTCGTAACGGCATGCGCGACTTCCGTGCACAGTATGGGAGAAGCGTATCACACTATAATCCGGGACGACGCTGACGTCATACTGGCGGGTGGTACCGAAGCCGCCCTTAGAAGTATAAGCATCGCCGGATTTGCCGCAATGAAAGCGATCTCAACCCGTATGGACGAGCCGGAAAAAGCCTCCCGTCCTTTCGACATCGACAGGGACGGATTCGTTATGGGAGAAGGAGCAGGAGTCCTTGTGCTCGAAGAACTGGAGCACGCCCTGAAACGTGGGGCACACATATACGCGGAGCTCGTAGGATACGGTTCTACATGCGACGCAAGCCACATTACCGCACCGGATCCCCGGGGAGAAGGGGCAGCCCGTGCCATCCGAAAGGCTCTGAGCCATGCGAAGTGGCTGCCCGAGGACGTAGACTACATAAACGCCCACGGAACTTCAACGCAGCTGAACGACAAGATGGAGTCCATCGCCATAAGGGCTGTGTTCGGAGATCATACCGATAAACTTTATGTGAACTCCACGAAGTCGATGATCGGGCACTGCCTTGGAGCGGCCGGAGCACTTGAAACCGTGGCGGCCCTACAGTCCATCGAGGAAGGGATAATCCATCCTACGATCAATCTTGAGAATCTCGACCCCGAATGCAGGATAAATATCGTTGGAACCAGTGCCGTCGAGACTCCAGTTTCCCGTTTCCTGGTAAACAGCTTCGGATTCGGCGGCCATAATGGTGTGGCAGCGTTCCAAAAATTCGAGGAGTAGCCTGCAGCCATTCATGGATTACGAAACATGGTTTTCCAATGAACTTTTCAGGCTTCAGGATCGGATAGACTATTTTTTTTCCGACATACTGATCCTCGAAACAGCTCTTGTTCACTCTTCCTTCGCTCATGAAAAGGGGAAGAAAGAACACAACGAAAGGCTGGAGTTTTTGGGAGACGCCGTTCTTGAACTGGGCGTCTCCCGGTTTCTTTTCTCCGCCTTTCCTCAATTCGACGAGGGCATGCTAACCCGTGCCCGGTCAGCGATCGTATGCGCCGGATCCCTCTCTGAATGGGCGGATCACCTGGGATTATGCGACCTTCTCAGGACCGGCCGCGGGATAGAAAGATGGGAAGTCCGCCGCAGTTCGCTGTGTTCAGATGCCGCGGAAGCACTTTTCGGCGCAGTCTTCGCCGATGGAGGGATTACCGCCTCCGCCGGGCTGATAGAAAAATATCTTGACTTCCATTTTTCACTTCATCCAGTGAAAGGACAGGAGAGCGATCCCAAGTCAAGCCTTCAAATTCTGGCCCAGGAGAGAAATCTTGGAATCCCGGTGTATGAAGTGATTTCAGTATCAGGACCCTCGCACGAACCCCGTTTTCTCGTACAGGTGACAGTAGGCGGAAGTATAACGGGAACAGGAGAGGGGAAATCCAGAAAATCAGCTGAATTCACCGCAGCAGGCAGGGCCTATGCCATGCTCCTCGAGGAAGGCGGTTGATGAACAGAAATGAAATGGAAGAGTCAGTTTTATTCGGTCCGTTTGGTGGTGCTTGCGGCATTGCTCTTTGCAGGCATCTTGTATCCCTCCGGTCCCGCGCAGGGATGGGATGTTTTTGCATCCTCTCCGTGGCTTGCCATGGTCACACGATTTATCGGCGGAGTCTACGTCTCTGTGAAACCTGTCCAGGAATGGAACAGCGACGGAGAAACAGTACGGAGGATCAGGCAGAAAGATATACCCAAGGGAGCGAAAATAATAGCCCTGGACGAAGCCGAAGCCTCCGCACTCGGCTTGCGAAAAAACAGCTATAAAAATCTTTTTCTCCTGTACAATAAAGTGCCTTTTGACAGGGAAAGAGCTGATTTTTTTTTCTCAGATCCTTCGGTCCTTCCGTTTATTGCACAGAGGGTTCTCACAGCGCTTTCCCAGTTCGACTCACCTAATTATGCCTATTTTCAGCGGAGACTGTCTGAATTCCAGACACGTCTCGACAGTACGGTCCTGGTGGGTAGGCAACTGTTGGGAGGCTATCCGGTTTTCGACCTCACTGGCGGGTTCAACAGTCTGCTGTCCGCCGCAGGGTGCGAGATACTTCCCCGTGACAGGGGAAGAAGGGAACAATGGGAAAAAGGAGAGGACATGGCCGGACTAGTTTCCCAGGCTGGGGAGGCAATAAAATCGATGATCCCCGTCGTGCTTGACGGCAGCACGGCGAAAGCGATACGAAATACCCTGAAGGGGAACAAAAACATTCTGTTTCTCAGTCGGCCCAATCCCAACCAGGATCTTCTGCTCTTCTTTCACGACCAGTTTCTTCTCCTCTGGAACAGGCTCGCCCTGCTCAGGGAAAAGCAGGCAGCTGCTTCTTCAACAAAAAAGAAGTAGGATCACCTCTTCACTGAAGATTTTCTTATTTTCTTTCCGGATTAACTGATTCAAAAGCTTCAAATCGCCGGTGTGAAAAAAAAGGAAACGATGCAAAAAAGAGCATAAGGCTCAGGAAATAGAACGGGATACTTTCTCCCGCTTTCTCCAGGAGAAAGCCGACCAGAACGGGTCCTGCGGTCATTCCGATACTGAAAGCGATATTGAAAAAACCCATGACCCTTCCGGCACCAAGGCTTTTTCCCCTTTCCGCGGCAATGGCGGCAAGAGAGGGCGAGGCGAATGCGTGCCCTATACCAAAGGCAATGCTCGCCAGGGCAAGACTTAGGGGCGTCTTCATGCTCGGCAGTCCGAGAAGCGTTACCGCAGACAAAAGCCCTCCTGCAAGAATAAGCCAGTATTTGTGGACCCTGTCAGCCAGCCTTCCGGAGAAACGCTGCAAAATCCCCGTAGAAAGGGAGTTAAGTGAGACGATGATCCCTATTCTTGAAAGGGAAAGCTCCATTCCCGAGGCGAGTATCGGTATCATCATGACGAGCGATCCCCTGCACATGGCTGAACAGAACTGAAAGAAAAAGACAACAAGCATTTCATGATCCGCCAAAAGGTATTTCACGACTAACCGTGTCGGCGGAAGCACCGTTTCCTCTCTGTTTCTCGAAAGGTTTCCCGGAAGGAAAATAAAAACCAGAACAATGGAGAGAAGCGTCAGGATCGTCATAGAGAAGAAAGGGGCCTCCATGGCCACCTTCTCTGCAAGAAAACCGCTGAGCAGAGGACCTGTTCCTATACCGAGGAACAGTGCTCCCTGCAGGGAGCCGAAAAAAATACCTTCCTTCCCCGGGGGGGCAATGTTTGCTCCTATGGCCATGGTTATGGGAACAACCATGGCGGATCCGAAACCGTGGCCGATCCGGATGAGGATCATCTCCCCAGTCGAAGAGGCGAATGTATAGGCTATGGAAGCTGCGGCATAAAAGGTGAGTCCGAAAATCAGAAGGATTTTCATGTTCATCCTGTCCGCCAGCTCACCCGAGATCACCATGCCCCCGCTTCTGGAAAAAGAGAATGAACCCATTATCATTCCGAGGGCTATACCCCCCGCACCAAGTTTTTTTGCATAAAGAGGAAGGACAGGGGCTATTATCCCTATTCCAAGCATTGCACAAAACATTGAAATGCTGAGGACAAAAAGCACCCTGCCGTAGGATTTTTCTGAGGAAGTCAAGAAAATATACACTCCAATCCCTACCGATTATTTCTCGGTCAGGCATAATATTTATATCGATGATACTATGTTTTGTCTACAATTTCAATTGTTTCAGGGCGTCTGAAAAACCGGAGAAAAAGCACTTTGTCATGTTCAGATTTTATCCTTTTCGGGTGTGGCATGAACGACGTCCGCCGCACAAAAGGAACGGGTTCTTCCGCCGCCGCGGACGACAAGCTCCCCGTTATCTCCGATTTCTTCGGCTTTTCCTGAAAAAGTTTCGTCTTCGGTTATAACCAAAACATTCCGACCAATTGTCGAACAGCTTCCCCTGTATTCGGCAAGAAGAGAAATGCCTCCATCAGTTCCCAGTTCTGCAACTCTTCTGTAGAGATTCTCAATGATCACAGCTGCAAGGCGTCCCCGGTGAACCTGTACCACAAAGTCTGATAGCGACGCGGCATTTTCAAGCCCCGTTTCCACAGCCTTCCCCGTATCGGCCAGAGAGACGTTGATTCCCATTCCTGTACAGCAGTCCTTTATCCTTTCCGAATCGCTTGATGCTTCGGAGAGAATACCGCAGACCTTCCTTTCATCAGCGAGAAGATCGTTGGGCCATTTCAGGGAAAGATCCAGTCCACAAAGGGCTCTCACCGCCTCCTTCACTGAAAGGCCTGCTGCAAGGTTCACCAGCTGCAGCCTCCCGGGCGGCAGTTTCGGCTTGAAGTAAACAGAAAAAAAGAGCCCGGATCTCTTGGGGGATACCCATGTTCTGTCCCTGCGTCCCCTTCCCGCGGTCTGTTCTTCCGCGATAACGACCAGTCCATCTGTTCCGCTCTGCCGTCCTATTTTTTTTGCCGTCTCCTGGGTTGAGGAAAGGGAGTCGTAAACGTAAATTTCCTCACCCCATGGACAGGACGGCGAAATAAACGATCCCGCCAGGCTCGGGGCAAGATCGTATGAAGGGCAGCTTTTGAGAACATATCCCTTCTTCGGAATGGTGGCAATTCCGAATCCTTCCTCCTCCAAGTCCTTTATTGTTTTCCATATTCCCTGCCGTGAGAGGGAAAGAACCCTGGAAGCCTCTCCTCCTGAAAGAACTCCGCCGTTCGTTTCAGCGAGGAGACGGTATAGCCCGATTGTAGCCCGACGAGATTTCATGCGCTGCGCCTCCTTCAACACTCAGTGTAAAATGATATAATGAAAGGCCTTGCAGTACAATCATTCTGAGGGGGAATAACTATGGCGTTTACACCTAATTCCACTGTTCTGGAGGAACTGCGGGTTTTACGGCAAAACCTGCAGGACAGTCTTTGACCTGGATTCATTGAAAACGCAGAGAGAAAAACTTGAACATACGGCGTCAACACCCGATTTCTGGAACCGGGACGACTGTCAGGCGGTAACAAGGGAGCTTTCCGGGATCCAGCGGAAAATCAACACATGGGAAGACGTCGAGGATAAATTCCAGGAGATCGTCGTCCTGGAAGAAATGCTCTCGGAGACGGAAGACGAAGAGCTCCAGCAGGAGTTTAACTCCCTTTCACAGCTTCTGGAAAAGATTATTGAAAAAGAGCAGCTTCTTCTGCTTCTTTCCGAAGAGTACGATGCAAACAATGCCATTCTGACGGTCCATGCCGGTTCGGGAGGACTTGATTCCCAGGACTGGGCGGAAATGCTTCTCCGTCTCTTTCTCAGATGGGCGGAACGTGAAGAGTTCAAAACGAAGGTTCTCGATATTCTCCAGGACGAAGAGGCCGGGATCAAAAGCGCCACTGTGCTGGTTGAAGGAGAATTTGCGTACGGCTATCTGAAATCAGAGAAGGGAGTCCACAGGCTTGTCCGGATTTCTCCCTTCGATGCCGCGAAAAGACGCCACACAAGTTTCGCGTCAGTGGACGTGGCCCCTGAACTTCCTGACGACGTCGAGATAGAGATCCGCCCCGAAGATCTCAAAATGGACACGTATAGGGCCAGCGGCGCCGGCGGACAGTATGTCAACAGAACCGATTCGGCAGTCAGGATCACACACATGCCCTCAGGCATCATAGTCGCGTGTCAGAACGAAAGATCGCAGCACATGAACCGGCAGGTGGCCATGCAGGTGCTCCGGAGCAAACTTTTTGAAAAGGCCTGGCAGGAAAGACAGAAGGAACTGCTGGCAATTCAGGGCGAAAAGAAAGAGATCAGCTGGGGAAGCCAGATCCGTTCCTACGTGCTCCATCCATATACGCTTGTCAAGGACCACAGGACGGGACATGAGATCGGGAATGTGCAGGCTGTTCTCGACGGAGATATTGATGGTTTCATCATGAGCTACCTGAGATGGAAACAACAGAATTAATGGATTTTAATCCCGGAGGATTCAACATATGAGATTATTGCGCATTGCGGCCGCCTTTTTCTTCCTGCTTTTTTTCCTTGGAGGATCTGCCCCGGCAGCATCCTTTAGGCCGTCAGAACCCTCTATGGATATTGCTTCGCTCAGGCCCGGCATGAAGGGGCATGCGCTCACAGTCATATCGGGGAGAGAAATAGTCCGCTTCCCCGTAGAAATCGTTAGCATAATCCCTAAGAAGGGATCGCCCAGGAATCTAATAATGGTGAAAGCTTCCGGCCCGATTATAGAAAAGACAGGAGGAATAGCAGCCGGAATGAGCGGAAGCCCCGTATATATAAACGGGAAACTCATCGGCGCAATCGGATATGGCTGGAACTTCAGCGAGCACAACCTCGGTCTTGTGACCCCCCTCGAAGACATGGTCACCATCTGGGACTGGCCGGAGAAAAAAATAACCATTCCCTCCGTTTCTGCGCCTTCTCCCGACGAAGAAGAGAACGGGGGGGAAAAGAAAGAGAAGAACCGAAGCGGGGAAAAGAAAACAGGCGAAAAAACAGACGAAAAGAAGGATGGAGAAGAAACACCTCCCGAAAAACCTGAAGATACGGTAAAACTTTCCGCCTACGGTGAACTTTCTCCTCTTTTTATCGACGGTGTCAGCCAGAGAGCGGTCTCCCTTTTGGCCGGTATGCTCGGGGAAAACCGTCCCGTTCCCGGCGGAGCTTTCAACGGAGAAATTCCTGTTGAAATGAATCCCCGCCTTTCACCGGGTGAAGCCATAACTGTACTGCTCGCCTGGGGTGACGTTACCATCGGATCCACCGGAACGCTTACGGCGACGGCAAAAGACGGGAAGTTCCTGGCATTTGCCCACCCGTTCCTGGGAAGAGGGGCAGTGAACTATCCCGTTGCAAGAGCTTACATTCATAATGTCGTCCCGAGCCTCGAGTCTCCGTTTAAAGTAGGAAGCCCTCTGAGGATTTTCGGTACGGTCACCCACGACAGACCGCAGGGAATAGGGGGAAGAATCGGGTATTTTACCCCTTCACTCTCAGCAACGCTTAATTTTACCGATACCGACAGAAAAACATCGGGAAGGAAGCGATTCCGTTTTGTACCGGACCCATTCCTTGGGGCGAAGCTATCCTCGGGAATATTCACCGGGCTCATCGATGACCTCTGGGGAAGAAAAGGACAGGGGACTGCTGATGTCACCGTTCTCATCCAGGGACGGGGAATGGGGCAGGGCTGGACGCGCAAAAATATGTTCTTCTCCGATAAAGACCTTGCAGCGGACGCTCTGAAAGAGTTTTCCGAACTGCTGGATATTATTTTCCTGAACCCTTTCGCGGAAGTGTATCCCTTCGGAGTCACACTGACCGCTGAATTCACGGAACAGCCGAGACTTATGTTCATTGAAGGACTCGAAGTCAAAGGGGATTCTTTCAAGACGGGAGACACTGTTGATGTGGAGGTTCTCCTGCGTCCCTACAGGAAAAAACAGGTGAAAAAAACCTTTAAGATAACCATACCAAAAGATGCTGACGGAATCTGCGAAATTATTGTCCGCGGCGGAGGAATCGATCCCCTCAACCAGTCGGCGGTGATCCAGGGCTGGAAGACCATCGCTAATTTCCGACAGATGTTTACGGAAATGTCCGCCCTCGAGACGAACAATGAGGTTATTATTGAATTCAATTACGATAAGGTCGTCAAAAAAGGAAAAGGGGAAAAAAATTCTGAGGGACCCGTTTCTAAAGAAGAACAGGAGCTGCTGAGCGAAGTCAAAAAAAGGCGGCTCAAAGACGGTACGCTCCAGATATTCAAGTCGGAATTCGTTGTCGAAGGCCTGCTTCGAAAGATAATTGAGGTAAAACCCGGAGACGAAAAAAATGACCAGACGACTCAGGGGCAGGACGAAACCGCTGAAGGCGAAGAGGAGTAGACAAATTCATGTTCCTTACCCTTGAAGGAATAGACGGATGCGGTAAAACGACCCAGGCGCACCTTCTCGTCGAAAGGCTCAGAGAGACGGAAAAATCCTGCGGCGGGGTAGTGTGGACAAAGGAGCCCGGAGGCTGGCCGGGCGGAGAAAAAATAAGGGATCTGGTCCTTCGGGACGGGCTGGAACACCCGCTGAGCGAATTGTTTCTTTTCCTGGCAGACAGGTGCGAGCACGTACTCCAGGTCATCGCTCCCGCACTGAAGGAAGGCAAAATAGTGATCTGCGAACGGTACACCGATTCAACCCTCGCCTACCAGTCCTGGGGAAGGGGACTTCCGTTGGAAAAAATCGAAGAGCTGTTTCGATGGTGCGGTTTTCCTTCTCCCGATAAGACCATCTGGATCGATCTGCCTGCGCCAGCCGCATATCATAGAATGGCCGGAAGAGGACGGATGGACCGCCTTGAAGAAGAAGGGACGGTTTTTCTGGAAAAAGTGAGGTCCGGATTCTCATTCCTTGCGGAACGGGATCGTGGAAGGATCGTCCGGATCGACGGGGAGAAAGACATCTCCGGAATATCGGCCGAAATTCTTGACACAGTGCTGGCATTTCTTCACCATTGAGAAAAAGAACGGGCTTGTTGATGGATAAAGAAGAGAAATTTTTCTTCTTTCAATTTGAGAACGGGAGGCAATAATGTCCGACCAGACGCTCTTATTCAAGGAAACAGTGGCCTGGAAACGGATTGCGTCCCTGGCAGAAAAAGGGTTGTTTCCGCAATGCATTTCCTTCTGTGCACCAGAGGCGCTTCATTCCTCCATTGCAAGAGAAGCTGCGGAACTTGTTCTCTGTGCAGCCGGCAGTGGGGGAGACGACTGTCCCTCATGCGCTGCATGGACTGAAAACGGAGAGCACCCTGACATGATCAGGGGAGGAGAACCGGGAAAACCACCGTCAGTGGACACCTGCCGGGATATAATCAGAACCATGGCTTTACGGCCTGCTGTCTCCAAAAAACGATGCGCGATTATCTTTTCGGCAGACAATATGCTGCTTCCGGCAGCGAACAGCCTTTTGAAACTCGCTGAAGAACCTCCCGGTTACGGGTATATTCTGCTGATGCTTTCAGACGCAGAGCGACTCCTTCCCACTTTGAAAAGCCGATCCTGGCCGGTTTTGCTTGATGTGACCCAGGACAGCGGAAAATGTGCCCCACCCTCTACTGAGGAACAATGGAGCAAATGGGCGGAAAAATACAGCGGTTCCGAACCGGAGGACATAACAGCACAATTCGGTCCCTGGATCCGTTTTCTGATCGATGCCGGCGAATATGAGCCGGCCGGGAGAGTGGAGAGCGTACGGCTGATCCTCGAGAAAAAACGCCTCTCCCGAACTATGTCTCTCGATTTTACAGTTATGGCTCTCAAGGAGGGTATTGTTTTTGAGCATTTATTTGGCAATATTTGGTAAACCTCGTTATCTCGGGCTTCTGAACCTTGAAGAGCCCGTCCCGCCCAAGGGTTCATGGATAGTGGCGGAGACAATGCGCGGATTGGAACTCGGCCTGCTGGGAGGTATTCTCTCCGAAGAACAGGAAGAACGCTACCGGAAATCTTGCAATGATGATAATTCAGACGGCCAGGTAAAAGGAGGGGAACCGGCACTCCAGGAAATCACGTTTCTCAGGCAGGCATCACCGGAAGATCTCGCAGAAGGTGAACTTGAGCGGGAAGAAGAAAACGCGGTCCTTCTCAAGGCAAGAGAGCTCCTTCGAACTCACGGGCTTCCCATGAAGCTTGTGGACGTAGAGTATCTTCTTGACAGGAAAAAACTGTTTTTTTATTTTACATCGGAGCAGCGGGTCGATTTCCGCTCCTTTGTAAGAGACCTCGCAAAAGAGTTCAAGACAAGGATAGAACTCAGGCAGATCGGCGTCCGTGATGAAGCAAAAGCCGTAAAGGGAATCGCTCCCTGCGGTCAGAGATGCTGCTGCAGCTACTGGCTTCACAGGTTCACACCGATCTGTATAAAAATGGTAAAGGAGCAGAACCTTGCCCTGAATCCGACGAAGATATCCGGGATCTGCGGAAGACTCATGTGCTGTATGTCCTATGAACACCACATGTATGGAAACCTCTGGAAGGGTCTGCCTAATCCCGGATCAAAGATCAGGACGGAGAACGGAACGTTCCTGCTCGAGGGAGTGGAGCTTTCCTCTGAATCTGTTCGTATCCGCACTCCTGAAGGAAAGGAAATTCTCGTCAGGACATCCGATTTTCCAAGATTCAAAGAAACGGTAACCGAGGGCAGAGCCTGGGATGAAGACACCAGGAAAGACGCACTTCCGGTAAATGAAGAACCTTTCCGCCCCGCAAGGAGAAGGAGTCCTGCAAAAAAGGAAGAAGACTTGCAGGAGAAAAAACCACAAGTGCAGGAAAAGAAAAAGCCTGCGGAACATCAGGATGCTAAAGAAAGTCAGGGCGAAGGAAAGGCTGCGGAAGGGCAACCCGCCGGAAATCTTCCTGCGAAAAAGAAAAAGAGAAGGAAGAGAAAGCACCCGCAGGGAGAAAAAAACCAAGTCCGACAGCCCGACACCGGCGTTAAAGAGAAGGAAGAAACCAGAACGGAAGGAAAACAGGAGGAGCCAAAAAAGCCCCAGGAAGGCGGGGCAAAAAAACGATCCCGGCCGAGACGCAGAAGACCGCAGAAAAAAAATGACGGCGGAGCACAGTCTTCTCAGCAGAGCGGACAGAACAAGAACGCTTCTTCGGAGGTGTAAGGCGAAGTGGCTTTTTTTGAAAAACTGAAACAGGGGTTGCGTGGAGTTCGGGAACGGTGGAGCGGAGGTCTCTCGTCTCTTTTTTCAGGCACCTCGATCGACGGAGAGTTCTGGGACCGCCTCGAAGAGATACTGATCAGCGGAGATGTGGGTGTGGACCTTTCCCTTGAGCTGATCGATATGCTGAAAAAAGAAACAGCGGAGAAAAAACTCAAGACACCGGAAAGTCTTTTCGGGATTTTCGAGGAGAAACTCCGTGCACGTCTTTCTTCGGTACAATCGATGGGTGAGGCGGTACAACTCTGTGAAGGAGAGCTCACCATAGTGATCCTCGCAGGAGTGAACGGCAGCGGTAAAACGACAACCGCGGGGAAAATGGCGGCCCGGTGGAAAAAGGAAGGGAAAAAGGTGTTTTTTGCAGCTGCAGATACCTTCCGTGCCGCGGCCATAGAGCAGCTGAAAGTATGGGGGGACCGGTCGGGTGTCAGGGTCATCGCCCAAAAGCAGGGCAGTGATGCAGCCGCGGTAGCTTTTGACGCGCTTCAGGCATCCCGTGCTGCTGCTGCCGATGTCCTGATCGTGGATACTGCGGGGAGACTTCATTCCAAGCACAATCTCATGGAGGAGCTCGGAAAAATTTACCGGACTCTCGAAAAAGAAAAAGGGAATGCCCGAATCGAAGTACTTCTTGTGCTTGATGCCGTTATGGGACAGAACGGACTTGCGCAGGCGCAGACATTCAACAAAGTTCTGCCCCTTTCGGGCATCGTGCTTACGAAATATGACAACACGGCAAAGGGGGGAATTCTGCTTGCCATAGCGGACACCCTCAAAATACCCGTACGATACGTTGGATTGGGTGAAGGTGAGGACGATCTGAGGGAATTTGATGTGAAGGAATTCATCAGCGCTCTCCTGGGCGCGGAAAATAAAGATGGGCAATAACGGAAATTTATGACAGCGGAGTGGTTTATCCGACATGAAAGAAAATGAGCAGGGCTTTTATTTCTACCCGGTAAAGCTGATTGCAGGTATCCTGTATCCTGACCAGGACTGGTGGGACTGGACCGTAAAGGAGCTTGAGGTGCTTTGGGGACCATGTGAGATTGTCAGCCTGCCTTATGAATTCAATATCACGGACTATTACAGGGATATTTCTCCCGTTCTTTTCAGGCGGTTTATTTCCTTTACCGGCATCAGGGACGGAGCCGATCTGCCGCGGTGGAAAAAAGCATCATGCCTGGTGGAAGAACGAAGCCGATCGCCCAGGGCGGTGAACATCGACCCAGGATACGTGAATGGTGCACGCCTGGTCCTGGCATCGACTAAAGACCATGCCCACAGGATATACCTGGGTGAAGGAATACACGCGGAGGTGACCCTGCGCTTCAGGTTCAGGAAATGGCAGGCCTTTGACTATACATTCCCTGACTTTGCCGCCGGAACCTACGATGAATTCCTGTCGGCCGCCAGGGAACAATGGATCAAAGAAACGCAATCGAGGAGGAGCTGCGGATGATCGGAAGGTACCAGACGAAAGAAATGACGGAGATCTGGAGCGAGGAGAACAAATTCCGTGCCTGGCTTGAAGTGGAGCTGGCAGTTTGCAGGGTCTGGATGGAAAAAGGCGTCATTCCGGCGGACGCATACGAAGAGATCAGATCAAAGGCCTCCTTCGACATTGCACGAATTGACGAAATCGAGGCCCGCGTACACCACGACGTTATTGCCTTTGTTTCTGCTGTCGCTGAAACAGTAGGAGAAAATGGCCGGTATATCCACCTTGGGCTCACCAGCAGCGATGTGATCGATACCGCATCCTCTCTCTCCCTCAAAAGGTCCCTCGGGATCGTGAGGGAAAAGACCGAAGAGCTTATGGAAGCCATACTGCTCCGAGCCGATGAGTTCAAGTATACCTCCTGTGCGGGAAGAACCCACGGGATACACGGTGAACCCACGACATTCGGCCTGAAGCTGCTCAACTGGTTCTACCAGCTTCAACGGGACCTTGAAAGACTTGATCTGGCCGGGGAACAGATAAGCTGCGGCAAGATTTCCGGCGCAGTTGGAACCTATGCTCACTGTGAACCAGAAGTGGAGAAGCGTGTCTGTGAACTTTTAGGACTGAAACCTGCCCTTGTGTCGACCCAGATCCTTCAGCGTGACCGCCACAGCTGCGTGATGAACACCATTGCACTCCTGGGGGGAGCTCTCGACAGGTTCGCCACGGAAATACGCCATCTCCAGAGGACAGAAGTCATGGAGGTGCTTGAACCGTTCGGAGCCACGCAAAAAGGATCAAGTGCCATGCCCCATAAACGGAATCCAATTCTCTGCGAGCGGATTTCCGGCATGAGCAGGCTTTTGAGAGGGTATGCACTGACAGCGATGGAAAACATGACGCTCTGGCATGAGAGAGACATAAGCCATTCCTCGGCAGAGAGGGTCATCTGGCCTGACGCCTTTCACCTGATAACCTACATGCTCTCAAAAATGTCACATATTGTGAAAAATATGGTTGTCAATTCATCAAAAATGAGAGAGAATCTAGATATGACACGAGGTCTCGTTTACAGTCAGAGAGTTCTGCTTGACCTCGTTGAACGTTTCGGCCTCCTTCGCGAAGAGGCTTATGCAATAGTCCAGGAAAACGCCATGAAATGCTGGAACAGCAGCCGCACCTTTTCCGAGCTTCTCCGGGAGGATGAGAGGATATCTTCAAGAATTCCGGAGAGTGATTTGCTTTCACTTTTTGAACCGGATCATTATTTTCGCTGGGTCGATGAGATTTTTTTGCGGTTTCACAAGGAACAGGGCAACATATAACCTATTCGGGAGGAGATATTATGTTTGCTGCTGACAGAAACCTTGCGCTTGAGCTCGTAAGAGCGACCGAGGCAGCCGCTATGGCTGCGGGCCGCTGGATGGGAAGGGGCGACAAAAATGCGGTCGATGGAGCTGCAGTCAATGCCCTCAGGTATATTCTCAACACGGTGAGCATGTCCGGAGTTGTGGTGATAGGAGAAGGCGAAAAGGACGAGGCCCCCATGCTTTACAACGGAGAGCATCTCGGTGCCGAGGATCGGCCGGAAGTCGACATCGCTGTGGACCCCATTGACGGCACCCGCCTTACAGCACTAGGGCTTACGGGAGCCATCAGCGTCGTCGCCCTGGCGGAAAAGGGCACCATGTTCAACCCGAAGAACATCTACTACATGAACAAGCTGGTAGTAGGCCCGGAAGCTGCTGATTCGATCGACATCAACCTTACCCCTGAAGAAAATATCGCACGCGTGGCTGAAAAAACAAAAAAGGCCCTCGATGATATCACCGTGGTCGTGCTTGACCGGCCGAGGCATGAAGACCTAAAAAATCGGATCAGGAGTGTCGGAGCAAGGATAAAGCTGATCCCGGACGGTGACATCGGAGGAGCCCTGCTCACGTGCAAGGAAAGCGGCGGCGCGGACATTCTCATGGGTATCGGAGGCTCACCTGAAGCAGTCATTACGGCGTGTGCGATAAAATGCCTCGGAGGAAACATGCAGTGCAAACTATGGCCGAGAAACGACGATGACATAGAAGAGAGCAAAAAGCGGGGTCTCGATCTTGACCAGGTGCTCACCATAAATGATCTCGTGAAAAGTGACAATGTCTTCTTTGCGGCAACAGGTGTGACCGACGGTGATTTCCTCAAGGGAGTCCGGTATGAAGGAAAGGAAATCCACACGAGTTCCATGGTCATGAGATCCAAGAGCGGTACCATCCGGTACGTGGACAGCATACACAAGCCAAAAAAACTTGCCGAACTCTCCAAGGTAAGCGGCATCGAATACAGCACAGTCTAGGACAGCGTTTTTAAGGGAAGGAGAGCAGGCGGAAAGCCTACTCTCCTTTTTTTTCCCTTCTTCTAAGGGCTGCTGCAACGGCGACCTGCCCTACGGAAACACATTCGTCATTGGGAGGAAGGAGCCGGTGAAGAAGCGGCACAAATCCATCTCTTTTCAGCATCTTTGACACAAAAGCAGTCAGTCTCCTGTTCTGCCAGACTCCTCCGGAAAGAGCAACTTCACTGATCCCGGTGCTTTCCCTGAGTATTTTGCAGATACGGACAACGCATTCTGCAAGACCATTGTGGACAGCTCCCGCAATCAGACCGGGTCTCATTCGCCCGCGTTTTTCCAGAAGCCAGCGTACCGACGGCCTCCAGTCGAGGACGATGACCCCGCCCTGCCGGATCAGTTCGAAAGGAGCGGTCTCTTTTCCCTCTGCGATCCCCTCGAGCGCCATGGCTGCCTGCCCATCATAAGTTACTGTTTCGGCAAGACTAAGGAGAGAGGCGATCCCGTCGAAATACCTCCCACAAGAAGTTGTAGCCGGTGAAACAGAGAGTACAGCAAGAACCTGCCGGATCATTTCGCTCCTTCCTGGCCATATGGATTGGCCTGTTTCTCCGGCACCTTCGATACCAAGGGTTTCAGCAAGCATGGAAAGAGCATACCGCCAGGGCTCACGGACAGATGCATCTCCTCCAGGCAGGCGTGAGGGGAGAAAATGCCCGGCCCGGACATAGTCCTCCGGACCACCGACGAGAAATTCACCGCCCCATATAGTTCCGTCTGTACCATATCCCGTGCCGTCAAAAATTACCCCTATTGCGGGTCCGCTGCTGCCGTTTTCTACCAGGCATGCAGCGAGGTGGGCGTGGTGATGTTGAACGGCAGTAGTCTCACCCTCGAAAGGGACCAGTTTTTTTTGAGCAGCCGCTGTAGATATAAACTGCGGATGCATGTCATGGGCAAGTAATACCGGGGAAAGCTCGTAAAGTGAAAGAAAATGAGAAAGTGCCCTCGAATAGTAGGACACCGTCCTGCGCTGTTTCATATCTCCAAGGTACTGCCCGGGGAAGACCATCTTTCCCCTCGAGAGGCAGAATGTTGATTTCATCTCCGCGCCCGCCCCAAGGATAACGGGCAGATCTTCCTGTACTGGGATGGGGGCCGGAGTAAATCCCCTCGCCCTTCTGAGAAGAAAATAGGATTTCCCGAGAGGAACTGCGACCGAATCGTCTATGGGCATAAAAATATCGCGGTCGGAGAACAGAAAAAAATCAACGAGATCTTTCAATGCCGCCAGCGCCTCGTCGTTTCCGGAGACTATGGGCGCATCGGAAAAATTGGCGCTTGTCATTACAAGTGCCCTTTTTCCCTCGAGGATAAGGTGATGGAGAGGAGAGTAAGGCAGCATTACCCCGACAGCCTTCTGGCCGGGGGCGACCTCCTCCGAAAGGGGGTATTGTTTCTTTTTGCAGCAGAGCACAATGGGCTTTATAGGCGACAGCAGAAGTTTTTCCGCAGACCTTGGGATGTATGCCATCCTTCCCGCTTCCTCCAGGGAAGGTGTCATTACTGCAAAAGGCTTGTCCCTCCTCCCTTTGCGCCTCCGCAGGAGGTCCACCACATCATCCCGGAAAGGAGTGCAGGCTATATGGAATCCCCCTATACCCTTAACAGCAACAATTTTCCCCTGGTCAAGAAGCATGGAGCAGGCCCTTACAGCCTCGTCTCCTCTTGACAGAACATCTCCGTCCCGGTTTGCGAGCCAGACTGAAGGACCGCAGTCGAAACAGGCATTCGGCTGTGCGTGAAAACGTCTGTCGCCGTGATCATGGTACTCTCTGCTGCAGGCTTCGCACATGGGGAAAGAGGCCATTGCCGTCTTCGGCCGATCGTAGGGAAGCTCCCGAATTATGGTGTACCTTGGTCCGCAGTTCGTACAGTTGATGAAAGGGTACCTGTACCTCCTGTTGGAGGGGTCGTTCATTTCAGCAAGACAGTCGCTGCAGACCGACAGATCCGGAGGAATGAGGACCATCTGCTCCTCCTCTCTCCTGCTTTCAAGTATAATAAAACCTGTTTCTGTTTCGTCGGACATCTCCTGTTCGTTTATATGTTCCAGGGATGTGATCAGAGAGGCAGGCGGATTCTCGCTCACCAGGATCTTTTCGTACCTGTCCAAAAGTGCCCGGTCCCCGGAAAGTTCGATTTCCACTCCTCCGGAAGTGTTGCGGACAGAACCGGAAAGTCCCAGCCGCTCTGCTGTACGGGCACAAAAAGGACGAAAGCCGACACCCTGAACGATGCCGGTCACTAGAATTTTTCTTCGGGAAAGCATTGACAAACCTCCATTCTGATTGCATTGTAATATAGAGTTTCACAGGTGCAAAGAGGAAATGGAGTGAATCCAAAATGTCGCTGCTCGATTTTGGCCTTATCCACGTATATATGGGAGAAGGAAAGGGAAAAACTACAAGCGCCCTAGGGCTCGTGGTCCGCATGTCGGGCTGCGGCGGAAGAACTGCATTCATTCAGTTCATGAAGGGCTGGCTCTACAGCGAAGTGCGGGGGTTGTCATTTCTGCCCGGCGTAAAGTTGATACAGACCGGCAGGCCGGACTATATCTATCCCGGCAGGATCGATCCCGTTGATTTCGCTGAAGCAGAAAAGGGGCTGGCCGCTGCAAGACAGGCACTTTTATCGGGGTGTTACGACCTGGTGATCCTTGACGAAATAAACGTAGCCCTCTCTTTCGGGCTTCTTTCCCTGGGCGACGTGATGGAACTCCTGAAGAAAAAACCTCTCCACGTAGAGGTTGTGCTTACGGGGAGAAATCCGCCCCCGGAACTTGTAGAGATCGCGGACCTTGTAACTGACATGACGGAGATAAAACATCCCTACCAAAAAGGAATTCTGGCAAGAAAAGGAATAGACTGCTGAAATCTCCGAAAGAAGACCAGCTCAAGATTTCATTCGGGAGGACGACTTGATGACCAAACGTGCTGCAGCACAACAGCTTCCTGTTGAAAAGCTCAGAAAAAAAACCGACATTGATGCTCTCGGTTTCTCCACCACTGAAGAAATAAGCAAGCTCGACGAGTTTGTCGGTCAGAAAAGGGCTGTTTCAGCCATATCTTTCGGCCTCGAGGTTGAAAGCAAAGGCTACAATATTTTTGTCCTCGGCAACCCCGGAAGCGGCCGTACTACCTATTCACTTGAAAGGCTGCGGACTGCCGCGAAAAAAAGGCCTGCTCCCGATGACTGGGTATATGTTTATAATTTCGACGACCCCGGACAGCCACTTGCCGTCAATCTGCCGGCAGGCAAGGGGAAAGCCCTCGGGACAGCATTCGAAGAGCTCCTTGAAGAGCTGAAAGTTTCCATAAGCAAAGCTTTTGAAAAGAGCCAGTATGAGGATGCAAAGGCCCAGCTCGTGAAAGAGTTCCAGGAGGAAGTGAACCAGCTCATGGAAGACGTGAAGTCCTGGGCCGCTGAAAACGAGTTTGCGCTGAAACGGACCCCTCAGGGCTTCGTTAACATCCCTCTCAAGGAAGAAGAAGGGGAGAACGGGGAGAAAATAAAGAGGGAGATCCAGCAGGAAGAGTTCGAATCCCTCTCGGAAGAGGAACAGAAGAAATGGCAGAAAAAATCTGAGGAAGTGTCCCAGAAGACCCTGGATACCCTCAGGAAAATCAGGGACCTTGAGAAAGGCCTGAAAGAGCGGATAGTCAAGCTCGAAGCCGAAATTTGCCGAAACGCCATCACTCCGTACCTGCAGGACGTGAAGGAAAAATTCGGCACCACGGACATGCTTTGCGCATGGATCGACAAGCTGACGGAAGACATCATAGAAAACTTCAGCATCTTCGTCGCCGCGGCAAAGGACGAGACAGCAGAGATCGATTTTACGAGATATACAGTCAACGTCTTTGTCTGCAATGACCCCGGGGACGGTGCTCCAGTGATCTGGGAGACAAACCCGACGTACTACAACCTTTCCGGAAAGGTTGAATATGAAAGCAGGCAGGGATACCTGTACACGGATTTCCGGAAAATTGTTTCCGGTGCGTTCCAGAAGGCAAACGGGGGTTTTCTCGTCATTGACGCGGAAAAGGTCCTTCTTAATTTCATGTCCTGGGAAGCACTGAAGAGAGTCCTCCGCACGGGTGAGGCAAATATAGAAAATCTCGGCGAACAGTACGGCGCAGTTCCGGTGGCATCGTTGCGTCCCCAGCCGATCCCGATCAATCTGAAAGTCGTTATGGTAGGAACTCCCTATCTTTATGCCCTGCTGCAGTATTACGATCCTGAATTCCAGAAAATGTTCAAGATAAAGGCTGATTTCGACACGGACATGAAACGTACACCGGAAACGGAAAAACAAATGGCACAGTTCGTCGCAGCGTGTGTCTGCAGGGAGAGCGGACTTCACTTCGATGCCTCGGGAGTCGCCGAAGTCATTGACTGGTCCTGCAGGTTCGCGGAGGAACAGGACAGGATCTCGACGGAATTCAACAGGATCACGGAAATGATAGTTGAAGCCTCGGCATGGGCGAAAGCGGAGCAGGCCTCCATCGTGAACCGGGATCATGTGAGGAAAGCCGTGGAAGAAAAAAAGTTCAGGTCCAACCTCATCCAGGAACGCATTGCAAGGGCTTTCGAAGACGGCGTGATCCGTATTGACACCCAGGGTGAAGTGGTGGGGCAGATAAACGGTCTTTCTGTTGTGGACCTCATGGACTACCGGTTCGGGCACCCGTCAAGGATCACGGCAAATGTCTTCATGGGGCAGGAAGGCGTCGTTAATATCGAGAGAGAGGTCAAAATGACCGGCCCGATCCACAACAAGGGGCTTCTCATCCTCACGAGCTACCTGGGGAGGACCTATGCACAGGATATGCCGCTGTCCCTCTCCGCCCATCTCACGTTTGAGCAGACCTACGGCGGGATCGACGGAGACAGTGCATCATCCACGGAACTGTACTGCCTTCTTTCAGCACTTTCAGGCGTTCCCCTGAAACAGGGGATAGCGGTAACAGGGTCGGTCGACCAGTTC
>Ga0209510_1000824_pt1 | contig 39229 bp, 33 predicted proteins | sample BiotimSIPDNA_FD_185749 | JGI IMG/M metagenome (GOLD analysis project Ga0209510, IMG submission 185749) | Anaerobic biogas reactor microbial communites from Washington, USA - Biogas_R1 time_0 SIP DNA (SPAdes) (version 2) | ecosystem: Engineered > Bioreactor > Anaerobic > Unclassified | place...
GAGCCGCAGAGAAGATCGCGGAAAAAATCGCTGACTACACCCCCACCCTGGTCGATATCTACGACGGGGATGAACAACCCTTCCTTACGCATGATGTGCTGATCATGGGTGTCTCCACCTGGGGGGTTCAGGATCTGCAGGACGACTGGAACGACTTTTACCCCAAGCTGGAGAAGCTGGACCTCTCCGGCAAGACCGTCGCCATCTTCGGCATGGGCGATGCCTCCATCTACCCCAGTTCGTTCGTGGATGCCATAGGGATCCTCTACGAGATCGTGAAAGAAAAAGGTGCGACTGTCGTGGGACAGGTCTCACCCGAAGGGTACGACTTCGAATATTCCCGTGCATTTATGGATGACATGTTCGTGGGGCTTCCGCTCGACGACGATACTGAACCGGAGTTGACCGATGAACGAATTACAGCCTGGCTGGAACAGCTGAAACCCTACATGCAATAAACCAAATAAAAAATATCCCGGACAACAATTGTCCGGGATATTTTGTTCCTGATTGCAATGTTATCTACTACAATATCACTTGTAGTATATCCTAAATTCCCACGGGTGCATCTGCATTTTTTCTGCAGGCGAAACTTCCTCTCCTTGGGGAAAGAGTCGGTATCCCTTACCCGGCATGGGTTCTTCGAAGGTTACATCTACTGTTTCATTGCTCAGGTTGAGCAGAGCTACCACCTCGTTGCCTTCATTTATGCGCCGGAAAGACCATACCAACTGCGGATGATCATTCCCAATCTCGCTCATTACACCACTACGACCGGGTGCCTGCAATGCCTTTTGTTCCTTTTTGAATCGATTCAGTGCAGTGTAGAAAGAGGAGAAGTCCTGAGGATCACTCCAGTCGATCTCATCCTTCTCAAAGAAGGCTAACCGATGGTCGAAACCTGCTTCCTGTCCACTGTAAATCAGCGGCATTCCGGGCAGCATATAGGTGAGTACCGCAAAGCTGCGGACCGCCTCACCCATTCGTTCAAACTCGGTACCGTTCCAGGAATTCTCGTCATGGTTGGAGGTGAAGAACATTGGAATGGCATCTGGAGCAAACCGATCGATCATACGGTTAAACGAAGCTCGCAATGAGTCCACATCCTCCACACCCTGGGCCACAGCATTCATTCGGTGATGGAAATCCCATGCATAGTAGGCGTCGAAAAGCGAGTCGTTCAACTCCGGCTTCTCCGCCTCGGCAAGCATAAAGATATCGGGCTTCAAGGCGACGAGTGAATCTTTTGCAGCTACCCAGAAGTCGGTCGGCAGTTCCCCCGCCACGTCGCATCGGAAGCCGTCAATGCCGGTTTCGCGCACCCAGAAGAGCATTGAGGCAATCATCGCCTCACGCATCTCCGGCTTGCTGTAATCGAGCTGGGCAATATCGGTCCAGTCATACATCACGTTCAACTCACCAAGGCTGTCCCGCACATACCAGTCGGGATGAGCCTCCACCCACACCGCATCGCGAGAGGTATGGTTGGCCACCCAGTCGAGGATGACCTTCATCCCAAGTCTGTGTGCCTGATCGACCACCGCCCGAAAATCATCCAACGTGCCGAACTCACTGTTCACCGCAGTGTAATCACTGATGGAGTAGTAGCTCCCCAGCGTACCTTTTCGATCTTTTTCACCGATCGGCTGAATGGGCATAAACCAGAGGATATCGACTCCCAGTTCACCGAGGCGTGGCAGCTCTGCTGCAAAGGCAGAGAAAGTCCCTTCGGGAGTGAACTGCCGCGTGTTCACCTCATAGAGTACCGCATCATAAACCCATTCGGGGCGTTCAGTTTCAGCCGTCGCAACAGGTTCCGCTTGTTTGTTCTTGTTACCGCATGCCATCAGAAGGGTGACGAGCAGGGAGTAGAGTAGAAATCTTTTCATTTTTTATGATTCGTCAGTTATTATTTCTGCAATTTGTAGACATCATCCTTGTCCTGTACGATGAAAACGCTCAGGGCACCCACTATCAGTGAACAACCTGCGAGCACCAGCGTGAGTATCACCCGTCCCTCAAAGAGTTCACTGGTGATGTATCCCAATATGCTGGCAGCAAGGATCTGCGGGATGACAATAAAGAAGTTGAAGATGCCCATGTAGGTACCCATCTTATCTGCCGGCAGAGAGCCGGTAAGGATGGCGTAGGGCATGGAGAGAATGCTCCCCCAGGCAAAGCCGACCCCCACCATGGGGAGCAGAAGCAGCTGGGGTTCCCGGATAAAGAAGAGCGAGATAAAGGCTACCCCTCCCATGGTCAGGGCAATGGCATGAGTCGCCTTGCGGCCTATCTGCCGAGCCAGCGCGGGCAGCAGGAAAGCACTGATGGCCGACACCCCGTTGTAGACGGCAAAGAGCACTCCCACCCAGTTGGCTCCCTGGTTGTAGAGCTCGCTGCTGGAATCGGTGGTGCCGTAGACGTGCTGCGTGATGGCCGGTGTGGTATAGATCCACATGGCATAGAAGGCAAGCCAGGAGAAAAACTGCACCACCGCGAGCTGTCCCATGGTCTTGGGCATATGCAGCAGGTCGTTCATGATGCCCACCATTCCGTTTGCCCTTGATGAACTTTTGGTGATCACACCTGAGAGCAGTAAAATGATGCCGAAGACGAGTAACAACCCGCCCACGATGTAGAGCTGACCGTTCTGCTCCCCCAGGGAGGAGAAATAGATCAGTGCACTGGCGGCTACACCTACAAGAGTCCATATTAGACCTTTGTGCAGAAACTGACCGGAGGTAACAGGTGCTTTTGGGACACTCTTTACACCGCTCAACTTCTCCTTCTCCTCCTCAAACGCAGCCAACTCGTCCGGTGAATACTCCTTCGAGGTGAGCACCGTGTAGAGCACCGATAGGAAGAGCACCACTCCGCCGATATAGAAGGAGAGCTTCACCGACTGGGGAATCATACCCTCTTCTGCCGTATTGGGTACGCCGAACCAGTTGGTAAGGATATAGGGGAGTGCTGAAGCAACCACTGCACCGGTACCTATGAAAAAGCTCTGCATGGCAAAACCCATCGTTCGCTGCTCTGAAGGGAGATTGTCACCTACGAAAGCACGGAATGGCTCCATTGAGATGTTGATTGATCCATCCATGATCCAAAGCATTCCTGCGGCAATCCATAGTGCCGGGGAGTTGGGCATGATAAAGAGTGCCAGGGTGGTCAGTACTGCCCCCACCATGAAATATGGGCGTCGCCGTCCGAAACGGTTCCAGGTGTTATCGCTCAGATGTCCTATGATGGGCTGAATGATCAGACCGGTGATGGGTGCGGCAATCCAGAGAATGGGAATATCTTCTACGCGAGCTCCCAGTGTCTCAAAAATACGGCTTACATTGGCATTCTGGAGTGCGAAGCCAAACTGAATGCCCAGGAACCCGAAACTCATGTTCCAGATCTCCCAAAAGGAAAGGTGTCTCTTTTTCATGTGGATGATGCTATTTGATCTCTGCTGATTTAGATAAACGAAAAGGTTGAAATGATTCAAACGTTTATGGAATAGGCAAATATAAAGAGTAATCCCGGTTGGGACTATTCTCTCAGCTTCAAACCCTTGCTTTTTCTATGCAAACGTATGCATGGTCGGCTTTAGCGTGTGGACCCTTTTAACACCAGATCGGTCTTGATCAGTCTGCTCACAACACCCTGTTTGGTTTCAGTGCCTTCAATGCGGTTGATTAGCAACCGTGCAGCCGTACGACCCATCTCAAAACCGTGTTGATCTACGCTTGTCAGAGTGGGATCGGTCACCTCGGTAAGGTAGCTGTTGGTGAAACCGCACACCGCAATATCATCGGGAATACGATAACCGGTAGCTTTGACAATCTGTATACAGGAAGATGCAACCTCATCATTGATACAAAAAAAGGCATCCGGCACCAATTGCTGTTGCAGCATCTCAGGCACCACCTTGCGCGCCAGCTCGACGGTATCGCAGATCCTACTCATCCCCTCCTCCACCGGCAACTTATGTTTTCGCAAAGCATCCTCATATCCCATTCTACGGTTGTTTGCGATGGGTAGCGTGCTTGTTGCCCCCAGAAAGGCAATCTGTCGACATCCCGACTGTATCAGATGCTCCACTGCATGAAAGGCACCGGCATAGTCATCGACCACCACCTTGTCGGTATTGATGCCGGTGCAGATGCGATCAAAAAATACCAGGTGTACTCCATTGTCTATGATCTCACGGAAATGATCAAACTGAGCCGTTGTCTTCGATTGTGACGCCAGGATTCCGCATACACGTGCATCGAGTAGAGTCTCCACACTTCGCACCTCACGATCGTAATCCTCGTTTGATTGACAGAACAGGACATTGTACCCGTCGTTCTCCGCTTCCATCTGGATACCCGACAGCACCGTGGAGAAAAAATAATGCACGATCTCCGGGACAATCACCCCGATGGTGTTGTTTCTGTTGGTGCGCAACTGCATGGCAAGTGTATTGGGCTTATACTTGTGTTCCAATGCATAAGCCTGTACCAGCTCACGTGTCTCCTGGCTGATGGCGGGATGATCCTTCATGGCCCTTGACACAGTTGATGGCGATAAGTTAAGTGCTTTTGCGATATCCTTTAAGGTGATCTGCCCCATTGATGAATCCCCCTTCTTTTTTTGATGGCAAGTGAACATCTGCTGCCACTGCTTTAAAGGTGAAGTCCTATCGAAAGCAGAATGGCAGGAAGCCACAGTTTCCAAATATAGATAAAAAAATGTGAATGCCCTTCTTGCTCCTGTAAAAAAGAGCTCTTTTTGCAAAGAAATAGTGCCGATTCTCCCAATTTGTTTATATTTGTTTGCAAAAATCAATCTATATGATGGAAAATAAACCATTGCCCCTGTCGGTGCAATCTGAGATCGGTCAACTGGAAGCAGTATTGATGCACTACCCGGGTGCAGAGGTGGAAAACATGACTCCCCGTAACGCACAGAGAGCTCTCTACAGTGACATCCTGAACCTCTCAATTGCCCGAAGGGAATACAACCAGTTGCTGGGGGTGTTGCAGAAACATTCAACCGTCTACAAGGTTACTGATCTGCTCACAAAGCTGTTGACTTCGGAGGAGCATAAAAAAAGGTTGATTGGACAGATCTGTGTAGCAGAAGAGGTTCCCGACTATTTTGATTATCTGACCAATTTGCCACCGGTAACGCTTGCCACCATTTTAATCGAGGGACTCCCCCTAAAGGTCAGTACGCTTACCGATTTTCTCAGGGAAGAGTACTATGCCCTCAAACCACTCTACAACTTCTATTTCACCCGCGATGCTTCTGCGGTGATTGGCAACAGTGCCCTTGTTTGCAAGATGGCCAACAGTGTTCGCATGCGGGAAGCAATGATCATGGATGCCATCTTCGGCAGCGGTCTCTTTTTTGAGGGTAAGAAACTCAACAGCTATGAACTATCGCACCACAACCCGGAGGTGAAAATTGAAGGGGGTGACTTGCTGGTGGTGAGAGAAGACATTCTTGTGATTGGCAATGGTTCCAGAACAACTACCCAGGGCATTGACATGCTGGTGAAGGAATTCTGCCGGAACGGATCGGGGAAAAAACATGTGATCGTGCAACAGCTGCCTGAATCACCCGAATCGTTTATTCATCTCGACATGGTCTTCACAATGCTCGACAGGGATAAGGCGATGGTGTACAAACCTCTGATCCTGGACAGTTCCCGATATCAAACCGTACACATCCAGATCGACAACGGAAAGGTTGCGAAGATCAGCTCTGCAGGAGGCATTCTGAGTCTACTCAGAAAGTTGGGATTGGAGTTGGAACCAGTGGTCTGTGGTGGCAAGGCTGACGATTGGGATCAGGAGCGGGAGCAATGGCACAGCGGGGCTAACTTCCTGGCAATTGCACCAGGCAAAGTCCTCTCCTATGCACGTAACATCCACACACTGGAGGAGCTCAACAAGCATGGTTTCCATGTAGTAAGCGCTGCGGAGGTGATTGATGGCCGTTACAATCTCACTTCACCAGGCCGTTGTGTGATCACCCTTGAAGGATCAGAGCTGCCGCGTGGTGGTGGCGGCCCCCGTTGTATGACCATGCCGCTACGTCGCTCACCCATGAGCTGGTAAGCCAACATTTTAAACCCAGACATGGGGAATTGGCAAGAAATGAGAAAAATAACCTGTTGCGACAGATCAGAGAATATCCCTGATCTCTGAGAGACTGCGCACTGTATGAGTGGGTTGGAAATCAACCGCCGGCTCACCTGTCGGATTAAACCATATCTGATCCATACGGCTGTTTCTTGCTCCCACAATATCAGCATCCCAGCTGTCGCCGATCATCAGGGTCTGGGTACGCCGTGAGTTTGTATTTTTGAGCGCATAGGTGAACATATCGGGGTGGGGCTTATTGATGCCTGCATCCTCCGAGAGGATGATCTTATCGAAGAAAGGTTTCAATCCCGAGTTTTCTATCTTCTTATACTGTACCTCCCTGAAACCGTTGGAGAGGATATGCATTCGGTACCTGGGCAGCAGGTATTCCAGTAGATCCATGGTCCCATCAATCAATCGTGTCTTACGGGTGGTGCGATCCAGAAAATCATCACTGAGCCGTTTCGCATATTCAGGGTCGGTGATTCCAAATTGTCTTACGGGAGCCAGAAAACGCTCTACTATTAGTTCCTCCTTTCGTATCTCACCCTGACGGTACATCGCCCATAGCCGATGATTGCCTGGCATGTATACATTGTAATACTCCTCGAATGTTGGATAAAAATTCTCGTAATTGTACTCATGGAATATCTCTTCGAGGCACTCTTTTCCGTTTTGATGGATATCCCAAAGGGTGTCGTCCAGATCGATGAATAAATTCTTGTACTGCATCCTATTAAACAGTCACGGAGTGATGTTCATTCACTCCGTGACAAACTTTCTGTTTTTAAATTCTTTTCGATACTGAGTTGCAAATCAGTTCACCTCTATGATCATAAATTTGGTGAGGCTCCAGAAACGCTGCGTGTCAGTGATCACAAACGTGAGGTTGCCATTGTCACCCTTCACGAATTCATAGGTTCCTTCAGGATGGGTTGACCAGAGTTTACCTTTGGGTGAATAGAGAGGTATCTGCGTTACTTCACGAATGTCAATCTTCAGGAAATACTCCTTATTGAAGGTATCCTGCAAAACACGTGTCGGCTGTAGGAAACCACCGGAGAGGATCTTTTGATCCTTGAGTTCACCAGCAGTGCCAAAAACATAATAGGCAGTATGCAGGGTCTTGTCCTGCTCGCGTATGGTGGATGATTGTTGTTCGGCCTCCTGGGCGAGTGCTGTCACATCTTCGGCAAGAAGTGCAATCTGTTCATCTTTTCGTGTCAACTCTTCCTGCAGTTGAACCAAACGGTTGCTACTCTCCAGCATCTCGGCGTTCAGCCGACTGATGGTATTTTTTAGAGATGCAATCTCTTTGGTTCCTGCACTCTGCTTCCTGTTCAATTGCTCCAACTGTGCCTTGTTGCGCTGTAGGATGTCATTGATCATCTGAAAGTTCTCCTGAACCCTCTGTTTGGTATCCTGTGTCATCTCACCTCCCTGAGCCGATTGGGTGGCAATATACTTCTCCGCCTCCCTGATCCTGGCAAAATTGGCTTCGACCTCACTGATCACCTCCATCATCTCAGTTGCTTCCGACTCGGCACCTGCCGAGCGCATCAGAAGTGAATCATGCTGTGCCTGGAGCTCTTTATACTCCTTCGATTCCTTCACGTTTGTACATGAAACTGCTATGAGTCCCATGACCAGTAATAAAATCCAGTTCTTTTTCATAACATTTTCTTTTTACCTTTTCAATAAACAATCACTCTTTGCAAATTGTTTGTTCACGTTCTCTACCTGCCTGTTACCACGATCACGAATTCACCTCTCGGTTCATTCGCCGTGAAATGAATGATCAGACTTTCCAAGGTACCTCTCACTGTTTCGGCATATAACTTTGAGATCTCTCTCGATACCGATGCTTGTCGCTCTCCCCCCAGATGTTCTGCCAACTGGCCCAAAGTCTTCACCACTCTGTAGGGCGATTCATAGAAGATCATGGTACGCGTCTCATCGGCCAATAGTTTCAATCGTGTCTGACGTCCCTTTTTCTGGGGGAGGAATCCTTCAAAACAGAAGCGGTCGCTCGGCAATCCGGATTCAACCAGTGCCGGAACAAAGGCAGTTGCTCCCGGCAGACATTCCACATCTACACCCGCCTCTACGCATGCCCTGACCAATAGAAAACCGGGATCGGAGATTGAGGGTGTGCCGGCATCCGAGATCAGTGCAATCTGCTCCCCGCCCAATAGTCGCTCCACAAGGTTTGACACTGACCGATGCTCGTTGAACTTATGGTGTGAATGCATCCGCGTTTCAATCCCATAATGTTTCAATAAAAAACTGCTGGTGCGTGTGTCCTCTGCCAGTATAAGGTCACAAGACTTGAGCAGATTGACAGCCCTGAAGGTGATGTCTTCCAGGTTACCAACAGGTGTGGGTATGAGGTAGAGTTTGCCCATCTTGTAAATGATTGGATTAAGCAAATCCTTTTTTGATGACCCTCAGAAAATCCAATACCACCGGTGCATCAAAATCCCATTCCATCTTTTCTTTCAGGTATTCCTCAGCCTTTTCGTATGTCTCGAATGCGTTCAGACGAATCATCACCCCGTTCATCTCCTCACGATTGTTGTGAAACAGTTCCCGTTGAAACTGGAAGCGGTCATTCAGACTCAGTCCCCGTTTCAGATCCAGAAGTGAGGGCGGTGTTTTTATCACATCATTCAGGGAGGGAATCGCTTGCGACTCATCGCTGCTTGACTGCTGCTGTTTGAGTCTTGAATCTTCAGGCACGTTATGATCGCTCAAACGTAAATTCTTGTAACCTGGGAGTTGCACTCTCTCAGACGACTTAACCTCTTCAACCTTCTCAAATTGTGTGGAGACTTCCGACAAAGGAGTTGTTTCTTCCTCTGATATCGCCTCCGCAACGGGAATAGTCTCCACTACCACAGGATCCTCCTCTCTCTCCGGTTCCGCCCTTTCAGAAAGAAGCAGCAACAGTTTTTGCATCTGCTCTTTCATATCATTGATCTGCAACGACTGAAGACGATGCAACAAGCTGGTAATCTGACCCAACTGATCGAACGACTCGTTGAAAAATGAAAAGGAGAGTGTATCATCCTGTTCGGCAGTTTCAACCTTCTCATCCAATTGCCGTACAGCATGGAGCAGTTGATCCATATACTCTTTTTTCTTATCCATCATGCGAAATTCTTTTTCCATTGGTGCGTTCACGGCTGTTTCGCACATCACCGCATCATAGCTGCCATATGTTCAATGCAAATGTAGTTATATTTTGGGAAGCTCCACAAAATCGTCAGGCAAATTCACGAGATAGAGTTTTTGGGAGCTACGGGTAACAGAGGTATAGAGCCAGCGATAGAAGTTGTCGCCCATGTAGGACTGCTGTATATATCCCACATCGAGGAACACATTCTTCCATTCTCCACCCTGAGCTTTGTGGCATGTGATCGCATACCCATACTTCACCTGCAGTGCATTGAAATAGGGATTCTCCTTCACCTTCCGGTATTTCTTCCGCTTCTGGGTGATATCGGCATAGTCTTCCATCACACCGGAGAAGAGAAGATCATGCTGTTCCCTGGTAAGGCCGGGTACCTCGGTGTGCAGCACATCAAGCAGTATCTTTGCTTCAAACTCAATCTCATAATCACGATGAAAGAGCAGCACATTGCAAAATCGAAAGCCATACATCTGCTCTTCACCTCTCACCCTCACTACTTCTACAAACTCACCATTGGCCAGGAAGTCGAGATGCTCATAGCCAGCCGCCCAGAAATAGTTGTTCTTGGTAATCATCAGGATATCACCAGCCGACAGCTCCTCCTCGCGGAAGAGTACCCTGTTGCGGATGCCATTATTATAGGCGTTCACCCTCTTGTTGGAGCGTGAAATTACTACTGTCTCCTCAACTCCGTCGCGCCGATAGGCATCACCAATCTCATCAATCAGTTCAACACCTGTGACTCGTTGCACATCGGTAAAGCCTCTTACCCTGAGTCGCGGATACTGATCCGTCTCATTCAACAATAGGGCATTGCGCAACATGGTAGCATTGTAGAGAATCCCCGAACTTTCTGCCTGTCGTACAATCCCGGTAAGTGTGGAACTCATCACCTGGAGGGAGTAGGAACGGAGCACTTCCCTGTCGAGTGCCGGGCTATTGGCCTGCTTCACAGGGGGCAACTGTGCATTATCGCCAATCAGCAACATCCGGCACCCCTCGGCTCCGTAAACATATTCAATCAAGTCGTCAAGGAGTCGTCCCGTGCCAAACAGTGAGTTATCTGCCGATTCGTTGTAGATCATTGAGGCCTCATCCACAATAAAAAGAGTATGGGTATGCAGGTTTTCACTAAGTGAAAAGTGGACTGTTCCCTCACCAAATTTCTCCTGCCGGTAAATCTTCTTGTGGATGGTGTATGCCGGATGTGATGCATAGGTAGAGAAAACCTTGGCCGCACGCCCAGTAGGTGCCAGCAAGAGGGTCTTCTGGTCAAAGGCGGCCATTGTCTTTACCAGGCTACCGATCAACGATGATTTTCCCGTTCCGGCATAACCTGTAAGCAAAAAAATCTGATCATTCATCCCTGAAAAAAGAAAATCGGAAATATGTTCCAAGGCCGCCAATTGGTCATCTGTAAATGAAAATGGGAAATTGTCACTGATTTTCTCAAGAAAGAAACGATTGAGCATTTTTTTTGGTTATTTTTCCTGTAAAAGTAGCACAATTCTTTTTCTTTTTCTAAATTTGTACTCTTAAATCAGGAAATCAAACCAATTACAGTATAAATATTAAAAAGAATAGTCCATGAAAGTTGTAATGAAAGTGCTTCTAGCATTAGCCATTGTTCTTTTAGCATACATCTGCTGGCAAAGCATTAAGGGAACGGAAGATTTCAATGCAGAGGTTGCAAGGCGTGACAATGCCGTTATCCAACGTCTGGTTGACATCCGCACCGCCCAGGTTGCCCTGCGTGGTCAGACAGGATCATATACTGCCAGCTTCGACACATTGTCCCAGTTTGTAAAGGATGGTAGAATTGCCACCTTGATAAAAGAGGGTGACCTTACTGAATCGCAGCTGGAAGAAGGGATGACAGAAGTAAAGGCTATGCAGATAATCCGCACCGGTAATGAAGCAGCCATCAGAGCAGCCGGACTGTGGGATGATGCAAAAAATGCACCGCAGCTGGTAAGAGATTCCATCTTCTCACCTGCAGTACAGGTACTCTACCCCAACCGTAGCAGTTTCAGTATCGACTCACTGCGTTACGTACCTTTCAGCAACGGGGCTGAATTTGAAATGGCAGTAGATTCACTGATCACTGCTTCTGGTTATCCCATCCAGGTATTTGAAGCAAAAGCGCACTACCGCACTTATCTGGGGGATCTCGACAAGAAACTGCTCGACCAGAAAATTCAGGAAGTACTTGACCGTCCGGGCAACAAGTATCCCGGCATGCAGGTCGGATCACTTGAAGTAGCCAACAACAACGCTGGTAACTGGGAATAATCTTTATTCCACAGCCAACAATCGTTATGTTTCTACCGGAAAATATTGATCTGGCTCATTCTGAAGAATACAATTTATCCATTCGGCTCGCGCCGGATGGATTTTCTTTTGTGATCCACAGCAGCAGTGATCCTTCGGTCTTTCATTATCAGGGAACAGCGCTGGGAAACAAACTCTCAACTACCGATCACATAAAGAAGGTGATCTTCGATCTGGGCTTCTTCAGCCAGCCTTTTAAAAGGACATCGGTTACGGTGGTTACACCCCGCTACACCACGGTGCCGGAAGTTTTTTACGACAGGAAAAAGGTTAAAGAGTTGTACCTGTTCAACATCTACCGGGAAGAGAATGAGTCTGTACTGACAAACAATTTCCGGGAAGGCTCCTGTCATATACTCTTTGGTATGGAAGAAGGGCTCCACTCATTTCTTTCACGAAACTTGTGGAATCCGCAATTCTTGCACCACAGTAGACCGTTGATGCAACACTTCAGGAAGCGGGCAACAACAATGGAGAGAAAGTGTTGCTTTGTTGATTTTCATGATCGGAGCATGACAATCATCGCTTTTTCAGGTGAAACATTGCTCTTGGCCAACAGTTACCCGGCTCACAACAGTCATGACACCACTTTTTATATTGCCAGTGTCTGGGAGAAACTGAATCTAAATCAGTCTGCCGACATCCTTTTTCTGTCGGGTGACTTCGCATCACAAAAGCCAACAGTGGAGATTTTGAACAAGTTGATCCGCAATGTAGAGCAGTTGGAGTTCAATCCTCCAGTAGACACAGATCAGGAATTGCTGCTTCGTTTACCCACCGATCTATTGATAACCCTATGCGAATAATTAGCGGCAAATACAAGTCACGGCGTATACAGGTACCACAAAACCTAAAAGCACGTCCCACCACCGATTTCGCGAAAGAGGGGCTGTTCAACGTGCTCAACAACTTTATGGAGTGGGAAGATCTTACCGCATTGGATCTTTTCTCCGGCACGGGTAGCATTGCCTTCGAACTGATCTCTCGCGGTTCATCCTATGTGGTGAGCGTGGAGATGAACCAGCTCCACTACAATTTCATCTGCAAGACACAAGAGCTGCTGGGTGCAAAGGAGTTGTTTCCACTCAAAACAGATGTATTCAAATACTTGCAGCATGCCTCGCAGCAGTTCGACCTGATCTTTGCCGATCCGCCATATGATCTGCCCAAACTGGAGACCATTCCGGAGACCATTATTCGAAAAGAGCTAGTGAAACAGGGAGGCGTCTTCATCATGGAGCATTCCGGCAAGTTTGACTTCTCACAACTCCCCCACTTCAGCGAGTGTCGCCATTATGGCAATGTACATTTTTCCATTTTTACATTTTAGTTTGTATCTTTGGCGGGTAATTTTTAATAAAAAAACCCAAGAATGAACAGACAAACAACCAACAGTGCGAAGTCGTTTCGTTTCCGACGTTTTGCCCGAAAGTCCTTTTGTGTCTTCAACAGCCTTCATAAGGTGGTCACCATTGGCGTACTGGCCGGTAGTACCCTGACAAGTGCCCATGCAGCGCTGGCAAACCCGACAGAAGCAATCCGACTGGAAATGCCAGCCGATACCATTGCCCCCACTGAACTGGATGAGGTGGTGGTTACAGCCTCCAAGGCAGCACTGCCACTCAACCTGACAGCAAGACAGGTTGCGGTGATTCAGGCAGTGGAAATTGAGCAGGCTCCTGTGCGGAGCATTGAAGATCTTTTGCAACATGTAGCAGGTGCTGATATCCTGCAACGCGGACCGCACGGCGTACAGGCGGACATCTCTCTTCGCGGCGGATCATCCGATCAGACAGCCATCCTCATCAACGGTGTGAATCTCACCAACCCACAGACAGGTCATTACAGCTTCGACCTCCCCATCAACCTCTCCGACATTGAACGTATTGAAATTGTACAGGGACCCTCCTCCCTGATATATGGTGCCGGTGCCTTCTCCGGTGGAATCAACATCATCACAAAAAAAGACAGTAACAGCAACGCTTTTGCGAAGCTGGAAGGGGGCATGCATGGTCTCTTTGGTGCAGAGGCAAGAGCTGCCTACAGGAAAAAAAGGCAGTTGCACACCCTTTCTGTCGGCTATAAACAAAGCGATGGCTACATCCCCAACAGCGACTACCAAATCTCCAACCTATTGCTACAAAGCCGTTTTGAACTGAACGACTCGCACATCGATTTTCAGGCAGGGCTGAACGACAAAGCCTATGGTGCAAACACATTCTATAGTGCGGCATACCCCAATCAGTTCGATGATACCAGGGCGCTCTTCCTATCGCTTAAGGGAGAAACAACCGGGAAACTGAAAATGACACCCCATATCTACTGGAGTCGACACTACGACGAGTTTCAACTGATACGTGACGGTACTCCCGATCGCCCCGACTGGTACAAGGACCACAACTACCACCGCAGTGATCTCTTCGGAATGAACCTCAATATGCAATACGCATCGTTGTGGGGAATTACCAGCTTCGGCGGTGAGTTCCGCAACGAGGGCATCCTGAGCAGTGTGCTGGGCAAACCGATGGAAGAGACAATTGGAAAATACAGCAAGACGGACAACCGAACCAGCATCAGCTATTTTCTGGAACACAATTTTATCTTCCGCCGTTTCACCTTCTCAATGGGAGGCTTGCTGCACCACCATACGGCACTTACAGACCAGTATAATTTCTATCCCGCATTGAACGCCTCCCTACGGGCAACCAGAGAGCTTACACTCTATGCTTCCTGGAACAGAGCCAGTCGCATGCCCACCTTTACCGATCTCTATTATACCACCGCGACACATGCCGGCAACAGCAATCTGAAGGCGGAAGAGTCGGAGGCACTGGAAGCGGGACTCCGTTACACCCACCCGGTGGTGAATGCCAACCTTACAGCGTTCTACATGAAAGGACTCAACATGATCGACTGGGTGAAATCATCACCCGAGGCACTGTGGGAGTCTACGAACCACACCCGTATCCACAAAAAGGGATTTGAAGCGAACATGCAGTTCGACCTGAGGGAGTGGCTGGGAGCGAATCAACCCTTTACAGCTTTCAAGACAGGTTACCTCTACCTGCAACAGGAGAGGGTTGATGACAATCTGATTTCCAACTACACGCTGAATCACCTACGGCATAAGTTCACTGCCTCTCTGAACCACCGACTGATAGGAAACCTATCTCTCTCATGGCATTTTCGCTGGCAGGAACGGGCGGGCAGCTATATACAATATATCGACGGGCAACCGGGTGAACTGGTGGAATACAAGCCATATTCAATCCTCGACCTGAAAGCGCTGTACCGGATAAGGAGTGCGGATCTATTCATACATGCCAATAATCTCTTCAATACAACCCATGTAGATATTGGCAACATCCCCCAACCCGGCTTCTGGCTTTCGGGAGGTGTCACCCTGAAAATAAATTGAGAGGCTTGCAACCGATATTTGTGAACCCGGAGATTAAGTGTTATATTTGATCTCATCAAGATAACCGATCAAATTCAGACAATATGTTCCAGAAAATTGTGGCCATCGAGCCAACAGGCCTCATTCCCTCAGCAGTGGAAGCACTGGGCAGCTTTGCCCGTGAAGTTGTTCTCTATGACGACATTCCTGGGAGCGACCAAGAAATCATCAACCGCATCGGCGATGCCGATGCGGTGCTGATCAGCTATACCTCACGACTCGAAAAGCAGGTGCTGGAGAAATGTGACAACCTGAAATACATTGGCATGTGCTGTTCTCTCTATTCTCCTGAGAGTGCCAACGTGGACATCAATTATGCCAACAGCCGCGGCATCACCGTTACCGGTATCCGCGATTATGGTGATGAGGGGGTGGTGGAGTATGTGGTCAGTGAACTGGTACGCGCGCTGCACGGCTTTGATCAGAAGTCGTGGGACGACATGCCACGCGAGATCACCGGCCTGAAGGCAGGCATCGTGGGACTTGGCAAGTCGGGTGGCATGATCGCCGATGCACTACGCTTCTTTGGTGCCGAGATCAGCTATTTCGCCCGCAGCGAAAAAGCGGATGCCAGCGAGAAGGGTTACCGTTTCCTGCCGCTGAATCAACTGCTCAGTGAGTGCGAAGTTATCTGTTGCTGCCTGAACAGAAACACGGTATTGCTACATGAGGAACAATTCAAAAAACTAGGCAACAGAAAGATACTCTTCAACACCGGACTCTCACCCGCATGGGACGAAGCCCCTTTTCAGGAGTGGCTGGAGGGTGACAACCTCTGTTTCTGCGACACCGTGGGTGCTGTGGGTGGGGAGCATCTGCTCAACCACCCGAACCTGCGCTGCATGGGGGTATCCACCGGACGTACCCGTCAGGCATTCGATCGGCTCAGTGAAAAAGTGTTGCAGAACCTGACCGATTACAGCGGCATCAAAATACAATAGGAGAAACAATATTCTGCAGGGTGGCCACTACCGACCAGGCTGCAATTTCGGAAGTGGCGCTGAAGACATCCACCACTGCATATACCTGCTCATTCTCAATCTCCACACGCTGCCTGTCGCCGGTAAAAGCAGGGGTCGACTCCATCGTCACCTGCAACTGTTCCGGCCCCACTGTGGCGAGTGAAGCTGCCACAGCCACGTTAAGTCCCGTGGGAAAGGTGTTGATCGCCTCTCTGGCCGTACCGGTGAAGATCACTTTCTCCTGTTGCTCCATGTCGGGTGTATAGTGCGATGATCGCCGCAAGGCTGCTACACCCTTGCCGTTAAAGAACCGGGCCTTGGCGTTTCCCATCAGTGTCGCCGTACGGAGCACATCAAAACCACCGGTGGCTCCGGAGGCGATATAGACCCGTTGGCCATTTGCAGTGGCGGTCTCTTTCACTTTTTCATAAAAGGCAGTGTCGGCAAATGCACCAATCGACAGGGTGACAATGGATGTGCCATTCTCCAGGGTGGGCAGCGCCAGCTCCTTCATGGCTGCCGGTGAGGCAGCCTCTACCAGGTAATCAGGCTTCAACGCAAGCAGCTCCTCCACCGTGTGGCATGCTTTACACACCTTGCCCGCTGTATGCATATGTGCCGCCAGACGTTCCGCCTTGGCTGCTGTTCTTGAATAGACACCAATGAGTTGATACTCCGGCAACAATCCGTTCAACAACGCATCAGTTACCACTTCGGCCAGATAGCCGCATCCTACAATTGCAAGTTTTTTCATCACTGCAAAGATAGGAGCTTTTGGTCATTTCGCAAAATCACAGCAAATGAGGGTGATATGCAGTTTCCTCGGAAAATCATTATATCTTTGTTCATATATTCTCAACCCGATAAAAATCAATGGACATGGCGCGTACACTCTTCTTCTTTTTTTACTGTCTGACATTGTTTGAATCCCTGCAGGCTCAACAATTAATCGGCTCCATTCAGAATGAGCAGGGTGAACCGATACCCTTCTCCACCCTTTATATTCATGAAATTGCCCGGGGTATCGCCGCCGACAACAGGGGCGAGTTCCGTACAACACTGCCACCAGGCACCTACACCTTCGAATTTCGTTCGCTTGGCTATGAGAGCATCCGGAAGATCATCACCATGGATCACCACGATCAAACAATCCGGGTGGTGATGAAGGAGACAGCCTACCTGCTTGACGAGTTGGAGGTGTATGCAAGCAGCGAAGACCCAGCCTATCGCATCATGCGCAGAGCCATTGCCTATGCACCCTATTATCGTTATCAGGTGAAGGATTACAGGTCTCAGGCCTACATCAAGGGGAGCATGACAATTGATAAAATACCCGGAATACTGAAGAATGCCATGACAGTAAACGACAGCGCTGTGCCGATTGATGAACTGATTGGCAAGCCGTTGGTGATGGAATCACAAAACAATGTCCATTTCACCTCTCCCGCAACCTACCAACAACAGGTGGTGGCACTGAAAAGCTCCATTCCTCCCGAGCTCAACATATCCAAGGGATTGGACATCATGACCACCAGCATTTACAACTCCGAGATGGATGGCAGGATCTCTCCCCTCACGCCGGGATCGTTCCGTTATTATGCGTTCAAACTGGAGGATGTTGCATATCAGTCCGACCTGATCATCAACAAAATAAAGGTGATTCCCCGGAAGCGAAACCCCGATCTCTTCTCCGGATATCTCTACATCCTGGAGAACAGCTGGAATGTTTATATCGCCGACCTGGCAGCTTCCGAATTGGGCACATCCATGCACTACTGCATCAACTACAACCAGGTGAAGCCGGCAGTTTACCTGCCTACCAGCTACGATTTGACAATTACAATCAATACAATGGGTGTAAAGGGATCGGGGAAATATTATGCATCCCTCACCTATCAGTCGGTGGAGATCGATGAAACACGCGTACCTGCCATTGTGCAGGAATCAGGGCCAACTGAGATGCTACCTGTTGAGCAGTTAACGCCACAACAACAGAAAGCTGCAAAAGAACTGGAAAAACTGACACAGAAAGAGGAACTCTCCACCAGAGAGGCTTACAGGATGTCGAAGTTGATGAATCGGATCAAAGAGCCGGAAGAGTTACAAAAACAGCGGGAGTCACTGGAAATAAAAAGCATCGGGATGGTAAAAATGGAGGTGGACACACTGGCATGGGAGAGGGATTCTACCTATTGGCACACTGTTCGATCGCTCCCCTTGCGGTTGGATGAACAACAGAGCTACCTGAGAAGAGACTCGCTCTCCGGCAATGACACCATCAAGCGGGAAAGGAGAGAAAGAAATGAATTGGTTCTCTCCATCGGTGGTGAAAATCCTGGGAGACTATTCGGGAAGATCATACAGGGAGGCAGATGGGAGATCAACCCAACCCTTTCGCTTCGTTATGGTGGTGTGCTGGGTGGAATGAAAGAGTACAATTTCGTGGATGGATTCTGGCTGGGTCAAACCCTCTCACTGCATCAGGCAATCGGTCAGAACCGGAACATCAGCTTTTCGCCCGCACTCTATTATGCTACCGCTCGCAAGGAATGGCTCTGGAATGTGGATGCGACACTCAATTATGCACCCATGTCGCTGGGACGGTTGCATCTCTCTGCCGGTCATCACACACGTGATGTGAATGGCATGAATGGGGAGTCGCGACTGATGAACACGCTGACAACCATCAGCCTGGGTCAAAATTTCATTCGCTTTTATGACAGTCGCTATGTGAAAGCGAATCATTCAATTGACATTGCCAACGGACTGAACCTCTATACCGGTACTGAGATAGAGAAGCGGATGCCGGTGCGCAACCACACCGCCTTTCACATCACAGGGAATGCTGTCACCGACAACAACACCTCCGACGTCGAACTCGATCCCCCACATAAAGCGGCTAAAATCATGCTGCAACTCACCTACACGCCGCGTTACCGATACTATGTAAGGGAAGGCAGAAAAGAGTATGCTTCGAGTAGGTTCCCCACATTCGCACTTGCCTACGAGAAGGGATTCAATCTGTTTGCAGACAGTGAGGCACCATTGTATGACAAGCTTTCCTTCTCCCTTTCACACACGATCAATCTCTCTCCCTTCGAGACATTCGATTATCGGTTCTCGGGTGGATCGTTTCTCTCCTCTGCGAAATTGTATCCCCACGACCTCCACTATTTCCGAAACAACCGGATGCTGTTCACGGCCACTCAATTGAACCACAGTTTCAGTCTGTTGCCTGCTTACACCGCATCGGGTGACTGGTGGATGACAGGCCACCTCAATCTGACGTCACAATATCTCTTCATAAAGCACATGCCATTCCTTCAGTCATATCTGTTCGATGAAGCGGTTCATCTCAATGGGCTGATCACCGAAGAGCGAAAGCCATATTTTGAAGGGGGCTATTCCGTTGGTCTCCTGGGGTTGGGCAGGGCAGGCATCTTCACCAGTTTCAGCGAAAACAAGATCAGAGGGGTGGTTCTCAGAATCAGTTATCCCTTGTGGGGTCTCATCGAACGGCCAATCAAATAAACCAGATTGGCTGTCAGTAACTAGTCGAGCAGATCCAACTGTTTTTTTGTAAAAATCATTATCTTTACATTGTTATACATCCAAACCATATTTGCAACCACAAGATGAAACAAACGTTGCCGCAGTTTTCCGGTATAGAGGAATCATGTCGGTACAATTCTATCGCAATCAAAAAAATATATGAGACACAAGAACAGTCACAACCATTCCTCCATACAGCTTTATGGACTCGTGACATTAAGGTTATTGATCGGATGGTATTTCCTCTATGAGGGACTTGCCAAAGTCTTCACACCCAAATGGACGGCCTATGGCTATCTGATGGACTCACAAGGAGTGTTTGCTCCTCTCTTCCGAACGATTGCTGAGAATCAGGGTCTGATGGCAGCTGCCGATTTTATCAATATATGGGGTCTTACCCTGGTCGGCATACTCCTGATCATCGGTTTGTTTGAAAAAATCGGATACGTCGGTGCTGCCCTTTTCCTGATACTCTACTACCTGTCACACCCCCCATTGCTGGACGCCTCCTATCTGCTTCCCACCGAGGGATCCTATCTGTGGGTAGACAAGAACCTGGTCATGTTGGGAGCTGTAATTGTTCTTTCTCTCTTTCCCACAGCCATGAGAATAGGGGTAGACAGCATCATTTTTAAAAGCAAATCGAGATGAGCGAGAAAGATATTACCTCCAACGAACAAAACAACGAACGGGAGAGTCAGAACAAGAAACCGGTTTCACATGGCAGAAGAGATGCCATCAAGGCACTGGCGACGGTACCTGTGCTGGGTGCAATGGCGTATGGCGTTTATCGCAAACGAAAACAGGAGATGCGCAACATCACCTCTGCCAATATGTTCCACTTCAACTCCGAAATCTCACCCCTCACACCTCTCACTCCCGACGGGAAAACCATCCGTCTGGGCATCATCGGTTCGGGAATTAGGGGCAAACAACTGATGATCGCTCTCGGGTTCGCTACGCCTCAATATGTGGAAGATCTGATACAGGCCAACAAGCAGAACAGCTCCGACAACCGCTACCGGGATTTCAGGGAGCAGGAGGATTTGAAGATTGTGATCACTGCCGTGTGCGACATCTTCGACGTACATGCGGAGGAGGCCATTGCTGCCGGAGCGAACATCAACCGTGAGGGTCTCAACAGTCAATGTGGGGTTACCCCCAAAAGATACCGCCACTATCGCGACTTGCTCGCCGCAGAAGATGTGGATGCAGTGGTCATTGCTTCTCCCGACCACTGGCACGGAAACATGGCACTCGATGCCGCCCGCGCCGGCAAGCACGTCTATCTGGAGAAACCTATGACCTGGACTGTCCCTGAGACCTATGCACTGCGCAGTGCGGTGAAGGAGAGCGGCATCATCTTCCAGCTGGGCCACCAGAACCGGCAGGTGGAAGCCTACACCAGGGCCCGGGAGATCGTAACCAAAGGGTTGCTGGGCCCTGTATCATTGATCGAGACGGGGACCAACCGCAACGATCCCAACGGGGCATGGGTCTATCCCATACATCCGGATGCAAACCCACAAACAATCGACTGGCAGCAGTTTGAAGGCGATCCGGACCGGGTGAAGGAATACATGGATTACATGACCTCTGCCGGAGTGGCGAAATATGTAGGACCCGACCCTCGCGACAAGTTCAGTCTGGAACGATTCTTCCGCTGGCGCTGCTGGTGGGATTACAGCACCGGTCTGAGCGGCGACCTGCTCACACATGAGTATGACGCCATGAACCAGATCATGGACCTTGGCATCCCCACCTCTGCCAACTCATCGGGAGGTGTCTATTTCTTCCGTGACGGACGCACGGTGCCCGATGTCCTGCAGACCTCATTTGAGTTCGCCGACAAAGGGCTCACCATGCTCTACTCCGCCACGCTTGCCAGCCAGTTCAACAGAAGCCGTAAGATCATGGGGCACGATGCCACCATGGAGGTGGGCAACACGCTCACGGTCACCATCGACCCACGTTCAGAACAATACAGGGATAAAATTGACAACGGTACAATTAAACCGGGAGAACCGTTCTACCATTACGTGCCAGGCAAGAGCATCGATGCTGTCACCTCAGCCACAGAGCTCTATTTCGCCGAACGGGGGCTGCTTTACTCTTATGTGGACGGAAAACGGTACAACACCACCTATCTACACCTGCGTGAGTGGCTGGAGTGTATCCGCAGCGGGAAACAGCCCTCCTGCAACATTGACCGGGGGTTTGAGGAGGCGATCACGGCTCATATGGGCACCCGTGCCTATCTGGAGGGACGCACCATCTACTGGGATGCGGAAAAAGAGGAGATTACAAGGGGATAATTGATGTGAGGATTCATGAATGTGTTGAATCAACCTTTCAGCTGATTCTTCCCCAATCGTACCGGTTACCGGCAAGGCGGCTCAACTGCTGCTTCAACACCCTGTGATGAGGCTGATCCAAATGTGGGTCCTCGTCGATGAGCTGCTCCGCGATCTCGCGGGCACGGTAGAGGATGGCATTGTCGCGCACCAGATCGGCAATATGCAGGTTGAAAGGAACCCCACTCTGCTGCGTACCCTCCAGGTTGCCCGGGCCGCGCAGCTTCAGGTCCGCTTCGGCAATCACAAAGCCGTCATTGCTCTCGGTCATGATCTCCATCCGCTTGCGGGTGTCGGCCGACAGCTCGTAGGGGGTGATCAGCACACAGTAGGACTGGTCGGCACCACGCCCCACCCTTCCCCTCAGCTGGTGCAGTTGCGAGAGGCCGAAGCGCTGGGCGCTTTCAATCACCATCACGCTGGCATTGGGGACATTCACCCCTACCTCAATGACGGTGGTTGAGACCATGATCTGTGCTTCATTCTGTACAAAGCGACGCATCACCTCCTCCTTCTCCACTGCTTTCATCCGGCCGTGCATCTTGCAGACACTGAACTCCGGAAAGGCTTCCTGCACATGCAGGAACCCCTCCTCAAGGTTCTTGAGATCGAGCTTCTCGCTCTCCTCAATCAGCGGATAAACAATGTAGATTTGCCGCCCCTGCACAATCTGATCCCGGATGAACTGGTAGAGCGCACCCCGTTTCTTGTCGTAGCGATGGAGTGTCTCCACCGGCTTACGCCCGGGAGGCAGCTCGTCGATCACCGACACATCCAGGTCGCCATAGACCGTCATGGCGAGCGTCCGTGGGATGGGGGTGGCGGTCATCACCAGCACGTGGGGCGGCTGTCGGTTCTTTTCCCACAGCTTGGCACGCTGTACCACGCCGAAGCGATGTTGTTCATCGATCACCACGAACCCCAGGTTATGGAACTGCACCACATCCTCTATCAAAGCATGGGTACCAATCAGGATGTCAATCTCACCAGAGAGGAGTGCGCTGTGCAGCGCCTCACGCTCTTTCTTCCGGGTAGAGCCGGTCAGAAGTTCCACCCGTACTTTCATCCCCTTCAGCATTTGTGTAAATGTCTCGTAATGTTGCGAGGCCAGGATCTCGGTGGGAGCCATCAGTGCCGACTGAAATCCGTTGTCGCGGGCTATGAGCATGCACATAAGTGCCACCAGTGTCTTGCCAGAGCCCACATCGCCCTGCAGTAGGCGGTTCATCTGCCTGCCGGTAGCGGTATCGCGTCTGATCTCTTTGATCACCCTTTTCTGAGCATTTGTCAGTTCAAAGGGGAGGTGTTCCTTGAAAAAAGTATGGAGGTAGTCTCCCACTTTCCCGAAGATGAACCCTTTCAACTTCTCCTTACGCTCTGAAGCGTAGCGTACGATGCTGAGCTGGATGTAGAACAGTTCCTCGAACTTCAACCGAAACTCGGCGTCACGCAGCAGCGCGGGTGTTTTCGGAAAATGGATGTTCTCCAGCGCGTCGTGAAACGGCATCAACCCTGCCGCCTTCACCACATCGGGAGAGAGCGACTCGGGCAACCGTTCGTTGATGAGCGAGAAGGCGGCCGTGATGATCTTCTGCATGGTGCGGGAGTTGAGAAAATGGTTCTTCATCTTCTCGGTGGTGTTGTACATCGCCATCAGTCCCTCGGGACGATCCGACTCGGTCATAAAGGGATCGATGTCAGGGTGTGCGATGTTCCACTTCCCATTAAAGAGCGCAGGCTTCCCGAAGACGATATACTCCTGGTTAAGCTTGTACTTGCTCTCCACAAAACGTATTCCCTGAAACCAGACCAGGTCCACAAAACCGGTACCGTCTGTGAAGTGGGCCACCAGACGCCGGCGGCGTCCCTCACCGAAGGACTCGAAGGCGGTGATCTTCCCTTTCAACTGTATGTATGCCTGAGCATTGTCGATCTCATGCACATAGTAGATCCGCGTACGGTCGATGTAACGGTAGGGATACCAGCGTAAGAGGTCTCCCAGGGTAAAAGCATCGATCTCCTTGTTGAGGATCTCCGCTCTTTTAGGGCCTACACCGGGGACAAATTTGATGTCGGTTTGCAGAATATTCATCAGGGATTGCACGGCCAAATGCCGGTTAGATGCAAATGTATAAAAAAATGGGGAACAGTTCAACCATTCCCCAACGTTTCGAGTTCACTGATCACTCACCGGCAGTGGTGAGCGCTTTGCCGCTTCTCTACCAGGCAAAGAGCGGGTATTGCCGCATGGTGCTGTTCACCCGGTTGCGCACGACAGCGATTTTGGATTCATCTGCAAGCACCATGTCGATCATCTCCACAATCTCCTCCATCAACTCTTCCTTACCGCCACGGGTGGTGATGGCCGGTGTTCCGAACCGCAGTCCGGAGGTCTGGAAAGGCGAGCGGCTGTCGAACGGCACCATGTTCTTGTTGGTGGTGATGTCCGCTTTCACCAGCATCTTCTCAGCCACCTTGCCGGTAAGGTCGGGAAACTTGCTGCGCAGGTCCACCAGGATGCAATGATTGTCGGTACCTCCCGAGACCACGTTATACCCCTTGTCGATGAACGCCTGCGACATCACTGCCGCATTCTTCTTCACCTGCGTCTGGTAGGCTTTGTATTCGGGCTGCAATGCCTCGTGGAAAGAAACCGCCTTGGCAGCGATCACATGTTCCAGCGGTCCACCCTGCATGCCGGGGAAGACAGCTGAGTCGAGCAGTGCCGACATCATCTTCACCTCTCCCTTGGGAGTGGTGATGCCCCATGGGTTCTCAAAGTCCCTCCCTATCAGGATCACGCCGCCGCGCGGTCCACGCAGTGTCTTGTGCGTGGTGGAGGTGACGATGTGGGCATGTTTCAGCGGGTTCTCCAGCAACCCCGCGGCAATCAGTCCCGCCGGGTGTGCCATGTCTACCATGAAGATGGCACCGATCTCGTCTGCAACCTTGCGGATGCGTGCGTAATCCCACTCACGTGAGTAGGCCGAAGCACCGGCGATGATCATCTTTGGCCGTTCACTACGAGCCAGTTCTTCCATCTCAACATAGTCGACCCGCTGGTCCTCTTCCCGCACATTGTATGCAATGGGTTGGAACATCAGTCCGGAGAAATTGACAGGTGAGCCGTGGGAGAGATGTCCCCCGTGTGAAAGATTTAGCCCAAGGAACTTGTCACCCGCTTTCATGCAAGCCAGGAAGACAGCCGCATTGGCCTGTGCACCCGAATGTGGCTGTACGTTTGCCCACTCTGCACCAAATAGTTCTTTCAACCGATCAATTGCCAGCTGTTCGCTCAGGTCCACCACCTCACAACCGCCATAATAGCGCCTTCCGGGATACCCCTCTGCATATTTGTTGGTGAGTACCGACCCCATGGCCTGCATCACCTGTTCGCTCACAAAGTTCTCCGAAGCAATCAGCTCGATCCCTTTCAATTGTCTCTCTTTTTCTCTTTCTATGATGTCAAAGAGTTGCCTGTCTTGTTGCATGCTGTTATAATTTGTAAGTAAAGATGGCGCAAAGGTAATTAACATTTTTATTTTGACGCGGCATGAATTACATTTTTTTATCAATGACGGTTCATACCGAATAATCCACGCCGCTTCTTAGGTTCAGGCATGGCCGATGCTCCCACCATCAATTGCAAAGCGTTGCCGCCATTTCTGGTAGCATTCACTGCATTATAGATTACCCCCCAGTCGGGCAATCCACCCAAATTGCGGTCATCGATAAAGAGATCGGCACCCAGCTTACGGGAGGCATTTTCACGTTCTTCACCGGGATAGTTGGCATTTGCCGCATAAAAATGAAGCCCTCGTTCCGCACAATAATCGATGGCATTCTGCAACAGCTCACCCTCACGGACGGTCCAGAGAATCAACTTGTGGTTGTCCTTCTGTAGCTGCATAAGTGTATCTATGGCAAATGGAATCGGTCTCCCTATCTCCGGATAGGCATGCTCGACGATGGTGCCGTCGAAATCTACTGCTATAACCATTATAAATCCTTTTATCTAGTTGTTCCTAACAAAGGTTACAAAGATAGCATAAAACTGCCGTTCTATGGTCAAATGAGGAATGTAAAAAAAATGAGAAACAGCCAGCTGATTCTTCAAACATTTACTACATTTGTAAAGAGAAAACCATAAATAAGTCAATACTATGAACCAAAACAACTATCCCGCCGAACCTTTTCGTATCAAAACGGTAGAACCTGTTAGAATGATCTCCCGTGAAGAGAGGGAAAAAGTGATCAAAAAAGCAGGTTATAATACCTTCCTGATTCCAAGCGATGATGTTTATATCGACCTGCTCACAGACAGTGGCACCAATGCCATGAGCGACCGCCAATGGGCCGGAATGATGATGGGTGATGAAGCTTATGCCGGGAGTCGCAATTTCCTTCACCTGGAAGAGACCGTACGGGAGCTGTTCGGTTTCAACCACCTGGTTCCAACCCATCAGGGAAGAGGGGCGGAGAACCTGCTCTCCCAGATTGCCATCGGGCCGGGACAATATGTGCCGGGGAACATGTACTTCACCACCACCCGCTATCACCAGGAGCGAAACGGGGGCATCTTCGCCGACGTGATTTGCGATGAGGCACACGACGCCACGCTCTCTTTGCCCTTTAAGGGAAACATCGATCTAAAGAAACTGCAGCGACTGATTGACGAGAAAGGAGCGGAGAACATCGCCTACGTCTGTCTGGCGGTGACTGTCAACCTGGCAGGGGGGCAGCCTGTTAGCATGCGCAATATCCGGGAGGTGCGGGAGTTGACGGCCCATTATGGCATTAAGGTCTTTTTCGATGCCACCCGCTGTGTGGAGAATGCCTATTTCATCCGTGAGCAGGAGGAGGGGTATGCCCACAAGCCTATTGCCGATATTGTACGTGAAATGTTCAGCTATGGTGACGGATGTACCATGAGCGGCAAGAAGGATTGCCTAGTCAACATCGGCGGGTTCCTTTGCCTCAACGACGAGGAGATCTTCTCACAAGCGAAGGAGCTGGTGGTGGTCTATGAGGGAATGCCCTCCTATGGAGGGATGGCTGGTAGAGACATGGAGGCGATGGCGATCGGCTTGCGGGAGTCGATGCAATTTGAATATATCGAGCACCGGGTGAAGCAGGTGCGCTACCTGGGCGACCGCCTGTTGGAGGTGGGGATTCCCGTTGTAGAGCCGATTGGTGGCCATGCCGTATTTCTAGATGCACGTCGCTTCTGTCCCCACCTCACTCAGGATCAGTTCCCGGCACAGAGCCTGGCAGCGAATCTATACCTTGAATCAGGTGTCAGAAGCATGGAGCGAGGCATCGTCTCGGCTGGCAGGAATAAAATTACCGGTGATCACCATCGTCCGAAGTTGGAGACAGTGCGGCTCACCATACCAAGGAGGGTTTATACTTATCGTCATATGGACCTGGTAGCCGATGCAGTGATTTCACTCTACGAGCGTCGGGAGCAGATTAAAGGACTTCGGTTTGTCTATGAGCCCAGGCAGCTCCGTTTCTTTACCGCCCGCTTCGAGGAGATAGAATGAATTAGACGTTTCTTTGTTGATATGCTCCGCTGGCAATGTCGTCCAGCCACTGCTGGTGACTGAGATACCACTCCACCGTCTTCTCTATGCCTTCCTCAAAGCGGAGTGAAGGCTCCCACCCCAGCTCTGTCTTGAGCTTGGTGGCGTCGATGGCATAGCGAAGATCATGACCCGCACGGTCGGTCACATAGGTGATAAGATGATCGGAAGTACCAACCGGTAGTCCCAGCTGCCGGTCCACCGTTTTAATCAGCAGTCTTATCAGGTCGATGTTGCGCCATTCGTTCCAGCCACCGATGTTGTAGGTCTCTCCCACCCTTCCCCGGTGAAAGATCAGATCGATGGCAGCCGCATGGTCTTCCACATAGAGCCAGTCGCGCACGTTCTCTCCCTTGCCGTATACCGGCAGGGACTTGTTTTCCCGGATATTGCGGATGAAAAGGGGGATCAACTTCTCAGGGAACTGATTGGGGCCATAGTTGTTTGAGCAGTTGGAGATCACCACGGGAAATCCATAGGTATCGTGGTATGCCCGTACGAAGTGATCGGATGAAGCCTTTGATGCTGAATAGGGACTGTGGGGATCATAACGGCTCTCCTCGGTAAAGTATCCTTCTCCCAGGGGCAAGGCACCATATACCTCATCGGTAGAAACATGATAAAAAAGCCGGTCGTGATACTGGTCATTCCACTGTTCACGTGCTGCCTGCAACAGGTTAAGCGTACCCATCACGTTGGTGCGCGCAAAGGAGAAGGGATCAGTTATTGAACGGTCCACATGACTCTCCGCAGCGAGGTGAATCACCCCTTCCACCTCATATTCTTTAAAATGTTTCCTCAACTGCTCATAATCACAGATATCAGTCTTTAGAAAGAGGTAGTTGGGTTTGTCAGCCACATCATCCAGGTTTGAGAGGTTGCCTGCATAAGTGAGCATATCGAGGTTGATGATTCGATAATCCGGGTAATGGTTTACGAAACGGCGAACGAGATGTGAACCGATAAAACCGGCTCCTCCTGTAATCAGAATAGTCTTCATAGCAATGGGTTGTTTTTATCTTTCTCGGAGAGGATGATATCTTCCCACGGCAGCATCCAATCGATGGCCAGCTTCGGATCATCCCACCTGATGGCACCTTCATAAGAAGGCACATAATAATTGTCACATTTATACTGAAAAATCACTTCTTCGCTCAGCACAGCGAAGCCATGAGCAAAACCACGTGGAATGAAGAGCTGTCGCTTGTTCTCACAGGACAGCTCCGTAGATACATACTGACCATAGGTTGGTGATCCTTCACGGATGTCAACTGCAACATCCAAAACACGACCGGTAATCACCCTCACAAGCTTGGCTTGCTCAAATGGGGGTCGCTGAAAGTGAAGTCCTCTCACCACACCATACTTTGATTTGCTCTCATTATCCTGCACAAAGCATGTACGACAGACCTTTTCCTCAAATTCCCTTTGTGAGTATGATTCGAAGAAGTACCCCCTCTCGTCGCCAAATACTCTGGGTTCGATGATCACAACTCCCTCAATATCTGTTTTCAGTATGTTCATTTTCAGCTATCAACTATCAGCTGTCAGCGATTGGCCTTCAGCTTGTTCAACTTGAATCCGGAATTTTTTTTTTGCAAGTGATTCCCAATAAAAAAAAATTACAACCTGGTGTCGATCAACTGGAGAAGGTATTGACCATACTGGTTTTTCTTCATTGGTTCGGCAATGCATTTCAGATCTTCGTCAGTAATCCACCCATTGTTCCAGGCTATCTCTTCGAGGCAGGCAATCTTCAACCCCTGCCTTTTCTCCAGCACCTCAATGAAGGTGGAAGCTTCCGCCAACGAATCGTGTGTACCGGTATCCAGCCAGGCAAAACCCCTACCGAAGCGCTGAAGCAGCAGTTCTCCCTTTTCCAGGTAAGACTGGTTTACAGAGGTGATCTCCAGCTCCCCACGAGCTGATGGTCTGACAGCAGCAGCAATCTCTACCACACTGTTGGGGTAGAAATAGAGACCGGTTACAGCCCAGTTTGATTTTGGTAACTGAGGCTTCTCTTCGATGCCTAGCACCTCACCCTGTTCGTTAAAATGTGCTACTCCGTAGCGTTCGGGTGACTGTACATAATAGCCGAACACGGTAGCCTTTTGGTCCTCCTCGGCATCGAGGGCTGCCTTGCGTAACATGGAGGGGAAACCCTGTCCATAGAAGATATTGTCTCCCAGTACGAGGCAGACTGCATCCTTCCCAATGAACGACCGGCCAATCAGGAAGGCTTGTGCCAAACCGTCTGGAGAGGGTTGTTCAGCGTAGGAGAAATGGAGCCCTAAATCAGATCCGTCACCCAACAAGCGCTGGAATGCAGGCAGGTCGGCAGGTGTCGAAATGATCAGTATATCGCGGATACCAGCCAGCATCAGTGCCGAGATGGGATAGTAGATCATCGGTTTGTCGAAGATGGGCAACAATTGCTTGGAAACACCCTTTGTGATCGGATAGAGCCGTGTGCCAGATCCTCCTGCCAATACAATGCCTTTCATAATCAATTTATTATTTCAATTATTGCTGTAAAGGTAATAAAAAGAACATGTAAATTGTCATCCATGTCCCGGCAAATCGGGACGTAGACGCCGAGTGCGCTCCACCGACTGTTCCAGACGCCATTCCTGAATCTTTCGCTCATGTCCTGAGAGCAATACATCTGGCACCCTCCACCCCTTATACTCGGCAGGGCGTGTATACACAGGCGGTGCCAGTAGCCCATCCTGAAAAGAGTCGGAGAGAGCCGATTGCTCATCGCCAATCACGCCGGGGATGAGACGTACCACTGCATCGGCAATCATGGCGGCAGCCAGTTCTCCGCCTGTAAGTACGAAATCACCTATTGATATCTCGCGTGTAATCAAATGTTCCCGCACCCGGTAATCAATCCCTTTATAGTGACCACAAAGGATGATTATATTTTGTTTCAGCGACAGCTCATTGGCTATCGATTGAGTGAACTGCTCACCGTCGGGTGTGGTAAAGATTACCTCATCATAGTCTCGCTCAGCTTTCAGGTGGGAGATAGCCCTGTCAATTGGTTCTATCTGCAACACCATACCGGCCTCCCCACCAAATGGGTAGTCATCTACCCGCCGATGTTTGTCGAGTGTATAATCACGTAGGTTGTGCAGCTCAAACTGAGCCAGTCCTTTCTCCTGAGACCTCTTCAGGATGCTGGTATGAAGAGCCCCCTCAATCATCTCAGGCAGCACGGTGATAATGTCAATTCTCATTTGTCGAATAATAAAAAGGCTGTTCACTTCTCAAAGAGAAGCACTACAGCCTTCAAATATAGCATTTTTCTTCCAATCACGAATCACTCTCCTGAAACTGTCCCCGTAGCAGTCTGTTGAGTATTGCTTTCACCCTCCATCACATCATCATTCACGATGCCACGCTGTACACGTCGCATGGAAGATTTCAACTCACCAAAACGGTAAGTGACACTCAGCCCCAGGTTTCGCATCGGCTGGAAATTAATGCTCTCCTGACGGAAACCGGTGCCGGTGGTGGTACTGGTCATTTTCTGCATCTTGGAGAGGAAATTCTGAACATTCAGCGAAATGTCGAGTTTTTTGTTGAACATGCTCTTCATTACGCTGAATGAGTAGAAATAGTAGGGCGACTGATCGGTCTGCAACTGCACCTGGTTCAGGAATATTCCGCCATTGGCACCCAGCCTCAACTCCTTGGGCAATGACCATGAGAGCCCGCCGTAAGCACGTCCCGAGAGGCCGCTGTTACGCAACTGGTCGTTCTCAGTGCTCTGGATATCTGTATAGCTGACTCCTCCATTCAAGTAGGTGCGAATTACAGGTGTGGGGGTCCAGCTCACGTAGAGGTTAGTACCCACCATCTGGTTGCGGCCGATATTGGCGTAAGTACTGTGTGTTACGCCATCCCGCCTAAAACTCTCAATACTGCTGTTGGGATCACCCGGGGGAATAAAGCTGTAGCGTGTCACGGCATTGCGTGTAAAAGCATAGCTGACAGTCGCGTTGAAGTTGATCTTTTGCGAAAAAGAGCCATAATTGATGTTGAAATTATGTTGTTGCTCGCCATCCAGTTCTGGATTGCCATAACTGATGTTATTGGGATCCATATCGTCGATATAGGGATTGAGATACCAGATTCCCGGGCGGGAGATGCGCATGTTGTAACCGCCGCGCAGTGTACGAGTCATTCCCAATTGGTAGGAGACGGTGAACGAGGGCACCAGGTCAAAGAAAGAGGTGTGTACGATAGTATCCAGGTCATTGTTCATATAATGAATCTCCTGGCTAGTATTTTCACCACGCAAGCCTACCTTCAACCCCATTTTACCCTGTCGGTAAGTATAGCCTGCATATCCTGAGGTGATGCGCTGCAGATGATCAAGGTCGTTCAGCCTGCTTGGATCAGGCATCCAGTCATCACTTCCCATAAAATAAGAATGATCTCCACGGCTGCTGTTGTCTCTGAATATATACTTTAAACCTGCTTCAATATTGTGTTTGCCATTCAGCGGGTTTACGTAGTCCAACTGACCGGTATGCTCATCCCCACCGGCATTGTTCTTGCTTCTCTGTTTATAACCATTGGGATAGTAAAACTGACCCTCTACATCGTTGTAGGCACTTTCATATTCACTATCGTTGGGTTCATGCTCGAAGCGGTAAGAGAGCGTTAGCATCTCTCCCTTTCTCTTAAAGTTACGCTGATAATCGGCAGCAAGGCTAAGCCCCCCGAATTGAGTCATGCTGTTGCTCCTCGAATTATAGCTATAGTTTCGAATACCCTGAGAAACAGCATTCTGCATTGAGAGGGAGTTGAATTTTCCGCCGAAATGAGAAAGTGAGAGATTGAACAGGTTTACTGTATCGGGCTCATAGCTAAGTGCAGTGGTTAAGAAAAGACCACCCCCATCACTTTCGCTACTCCCTTTTTGGGTCAGAATATTCTGGGGAGAGAACTCCTCACGGACAAACTCCGACTCTGCAACCGGCTGGGCATGTTGAAAATAGGAGGCATTGCCAGTGAAACCAACCTTACCATACTTGGTAGCCAGGTAAGCACTGCCTCCATAACCTCCGAAGGTATCGCCATTGGCTCCTACGGAACCGGTATAACCGTCATCCACACGCTTGTCAGTGATGATATTGATGATTCCCCCAACTCCTTCGGCATCATACTTCGCCCCTGGATCGGTGATCACCTCCACATCCTTGATGCTGTTGGCTGGCATACTCTTCAACACCTGTGCAGGATTGGATGAAATCATGTTTGATGGTTTACCGTTGAGGTAGATCTTGAAGTTTGTAGAGCCTTTCAGCTGTATGTTCTCCTCTCCGTCGATGGTGACGAGAGGCACTTTGCGCAACAGCTCCAGCACATTGGAAGTAGATGCTTCCGGATCATCCTTGGCACTATAGGTAAGCTTATCGATATCAACCTTCACCAGTGGTGCCTGGGCTGTCACACTCAGTTCATCCAACAGCCTGCTACTTTCGCTCATTGCTATCACTCCCATATCAAGAGGATTCTGTGATTCGGCAACCTCAGCCTTCTTCACAGTCTCTGCCATGCCGACAAAGTGAAAAGTGAAGATATAACTTCCAGGACTCAAAGTTGTTGTAAAGGAACCTGTTTCATCGGTAGCCATTTTACGAATCACGTTGGCGGGCATATCGTCACTGGCAACTGAAATAGTGGCATAAGGAAGAGCTTCATTGTCTGCTTCCGCTACCAGCTTCCCCTTAACGGTTATGGAATCAGCAAATGAGAACGCTGTCAATAGATGTAGCAGAACAAGAATGATTGTTTGTTTCATTGAATATTGATTTTTACGTATCGCAATTAATCGTTAAAAGTACATATTAAATCGTAAAGAGACATTTCGGAAACGACGGGCGTTACGAATATTTAGTAAAGAGAATTGCATTTTTCACTATTTTTGCAGAAACTCCGATAAAGATGACAATAATCCCTGTTTTTTTCTCTATACTGACCGGCATCGTCGTTGGCTACCTGTTGCGACAAAAGAAGATTGTAAATAAAACCGGAATATTGCTGAACATGGTGATCATGTTGCTGTTGCTTTTTCTGGGAATTGCGGTAGGCAGTAACCGGGAGGTAGTAACAAGATTTGCCTCCCTTGGACTGGAGGCACTGCTGCTGACGCTTGGGGGTACGCTGGGGAGCCTCATCGCTGCACTTTGGTTATACAGGAAAGTGCTTCATGGGCCTAAAGGAGCATCCCATCAATCGGAAAAATACAACCAGAAAAAGAGATGAAACAGACGGCTCTCTATTTGCTTCTATTTGTTGTGGGAGTGGCAGCGGCAATCACGGGAGTACTTCCTGAAGCGTTGCAGGATGATCGCATTTCAAAAGGGATCCTCTACCTGTTGCTATTCCTTGTAGGAATACAGATTGGTTCCGGCAAGAACATGTTTAGAGTTCTTGGGCGTTACGGAATCAAAATCATGCTGTTGCCTCTTGGCACTACACTTGGCACCTTCGCCGGTGTTTCGCTTATCAGCCTGTTACTGCCCGATCGAAGCCTCACTGACTGTCTCAGCGTGGGAGCAGGCTTCGCCTACTATTCGCTCTCCAGCATCTTGATCACTGAATTCAGAGGTGCAGAACTGGGGACGGTGGCACTCCTGGCGAACATAATGCGAGAGTTCAGCGTTCTTGTTTTTGCTCCCTGGATGGTACGTTATTTCGGACCGTTGGCACCTATCTCGGCGGGAGGTGCCACCACCATGGACACCACCCTGCCCTTCATCACCCGCTACTCCGGTGAACCATATGTCGTGGTAGCACTCTTTCACGGCATGGTGATTGATTTCACTGTTCCGCTCTGGGTCTCTCTATTTCTGAGTCTGTAAACCATTATGACAAAATTCTTATGCGTGCACTGATCAACGCTTTCATCATCCATCTCACCCTCAACATCTTGGTTTTCCTTAAAGGCTGGCATGTCTTTGATGGAAAAAAAACAGCACGCATCATTTTGTCGATTCTGTTTGGTGCTGAATTGCTATTCTACGCCACTGGCTTTTTCCTATACCGCCATCTACCTGAGCCGTTGGTGCAACATATTAGGGTGACCGGCACCAGCTGGATGCTCTTCCTTCTTTACAGCGGAGGACTCTGGCTGATCATCGACCTGATCACCCTGTTATTCCAACGCCAGCTGCACCACCCATTCACCTCCTTACGAGGCTGGTCTCCTAAACGAAAGATACTGCTCTTCCTGCTTCCGGTAGTTGTGGTAGCATGCATCATGGCTCATGGACGTTACCGGTTCATACATCCCGAGGTGGAACAGATTCCTGTCACGGTACACAAGAAGGCTGGGAATCATGACTCGCTGCGCATCGTCGTAGCTGGGGACATGCACCTTGGCTGGATGATTGAACGCCACCACACCCGCCGGTTCGTAGATCTGATCATGGCACAAAGGGCCGATATGATACTCTTCGTAGGTGACATCTTCGACTCACAGATAGAGCCGATATTGCAACAGGGGATGGATCAGGAATTGCGGCGGCTATCTGCTCCTCTGGGCGTTTACACCTGCACCGGCAACCATGAGTACCGTTACGACAGTGAAGAGAAGATCTCATTGCTGAACGAGGTGGGCATCACTGTGCTGCGCGACAGTGCGGTATTGATCGACAGCGCTTTTTACCTGGTGGGGCGGGAGGATAAAGTGATCACTCATCGTAAGTCGACTGCTGAGATCCTGGCCGATGAAGTGTCAGACCACACCAAGCCGATGATCCTGCTCAATCACACACCGGATAACCTGGACGAGGAAGCCGATGCTGGTATCGACATTGCATTGTATGGTCACACACATCATGGTCAGGCTTTTCCGGGCAATCTCATTACCGAATGGATCTTCGAAGTGGCACATGGCTACAAGAAAAAAGGTGACACACATATCTATGTCACCTCAGGACTCGGGCTGGTCGGCCCCCAGTATCGTATAGGTACTCAATCGGAGATTGCTCTCTTAACGGTACGTTTTGAATGATCCTTTAAAGGTAATCGATTGCTTTCTCTAGATGTACCGAATGTGACCCTTTCAATAGAATATAATGGTTGCGAATAGGCTCACTGCTCAGCAGAGCAATCAGCTCCTCCACATCCCTGTAACAATGGAATCCATCGGCAGCAGTTGTCCATTTACTGAATGAATCTCCCACCAGATAAACCCTGTCAAAGGCCAGCTCCCTTAGATATTGAATCAGTTTGTGATGCTCCTCATCACTCACCTCTCCCAACTCTTTCATCTCTCCCAGAATAACCATCCGTGGTAAAGATGAAGGTATGGAAGCAAAAAAGCCAACAGAAGCCTTCATACTTGTCGGATTGGCATTATAGGCGTCGATGATAAGGTCGTTACGGTCGGTACGCCTGAACTGTGAACGATGGTTACTTGGTTCATACGCCTCGAGCGCACTACTGATGCTCTCCGCATTAATGCCAAAGAATTTGCATACAGCAACGGCAGCAATTGCATTGTCGAAGTTATACTCACCTACCAGACGGGTACGGACACGGTAGGAACGATCGAAGAAACGCCAGTCGAACTCCATGAAAGGTGTCGCATCGGCCAGTGTACCGGAGGCAAAGAGTGACGGATCATCCCTGCCGTAAAGGATACGGTCCATTCCTTCGGATAGATCATAGAGTATCGCACTTTCTCTGTTCACAAACACTTTTCCATCATGTGCACGAAGGTAATCATATAATTCTCCCTTGGTGGCAACGAGCTTTTCGAAAGAGCCAAAGCCCTCCAGGTGGGCTTGCCCCACGTTGGTAATGAGTCCATAGTCGGGCTCGGCAATCTCGCACAATTCACGAATATCACCCGGATGGTTGGCTCCCATCTCCACTACTGCAATCTCATGCGATTTGTTCATGGAGAGCAGGGTAAGCGGAACGCCGATATGATTGTTGAAATTGCCCTGGGTATAGGCCACTTTAAACTTGCGAGCAAGACCAACGGCAATAAGTTCCTTTGTGGTGGTCTTCCCGTTGGTACCGGTAATACCTACTACAGGTATCTTCAATTTGCGTCGGTGGTAAGTAGCCAACTGCTGGAGTGTAGCCAGCACATCATCGACCAGGATGATCCTATCGTCGGGAGTCATACCATCATTCCACTCATCCACAATTGCATAGGCGCATCCTGACTCCAGTGCTTTCTCTGCAAAAAGATTTCCGTTAAAACGATCACCTTTCAGGGCAAAAAAGATGGAATCCTTCTCACACATCCTTGAGTCGGTGGTCACCAACGGATAGCGCAGGAAGAGCGAATAAAGATCTTTAATCTGCATATCTCTTGAGGCTGATGAAGCTATTTTATAAGCCCAGTTTTTTGGCGATAGATGCAGGCAGTGCATCCTTGTGCAACACGATGCTCAACGTCTTGTAGCTGACAAAGGGAAAGGATGCATACCAGAAACCATCGTAAGGACCTGTCTCTCCCCATGAATTCTTCACCATGAAGAACCTGTTGCCGTTCTGATCTTCTGCAATGCCATAAATCTGCATGCCATGGTCATCGGTGGTGGCATAATTGTCGAACGATGTCTGACGCATCTCCTGGGTTATCTCTTTTTCTGACAGGATTTCTTTTCCGATACGGGTTCTGATTTCGGCATCTCTCTCACGACTGCTGAGGCCAAGCCACCTGGACTGGTCGCTGCCGGCATTCTCAGGTGCCTCCTCATCGGGGACAATTGCAATCCCGTCGCGGGAGAAGCCTGCTTCACTCACATCGGATGCCCATGCAATTGTGTAACCCTTCATCACCGCCTGCTCCATCACCTCCATCAGTTCATCGACAGGCAGGTTGTAAGAGAGTGCCCAGCGCCAATTATCAGGTACTTCGATGGCAAAAGGCTTGTAAAAAGGATGATGGGTGAATGAGGTGAGTGAAATATAATCCTCCTGTTTCAATCCTAGTTCAGCGGCAAAGCTGTGAGGCGTATATTCTTTCCCGTTGTACTGAAACTTTTCAGGAACCTCACCCAGGTAACTGTCCAGGATACCGGCGATTCCCTTGTTCCAAACGGGTGAGAGGGTGCGTGCACCAATGACACCATCCATATAACTTTTAAGAATCTTATCCAGTTCTCCGTGGTTGTGGGTCTCCGATCCGTAATGAAGACCGTGGTATGCCTCATCAGGCATCACTCCATACGCATCGAGGGTTTCTATCACATCTGCAAAGGAACCACCGGGAGCGAAGTTTAGGTTTCCGTGGAGGCGGGCATGCTTCAACGCTTTATCTTCATAGTTGCGCCTCACAATGTACATCTCGGAAAGGTCGAATGTTCCTTTTCCCATACGAAGCAGCTCCGACTCGAGGAAGGCAACACCCGAGAAGCTCCAGCAGGTGCCCGTGCTCGATTGATTTTTCACGGAGGTAACAGCATTCTCCTTGACCACCTTAAACTGGTAGGCATTCTGAGCCATTATCATTCCTGCGCTCAGCAATAGGGATAGGAATAAAAACATCTTTTTCATGAAATCAATTTTAATGCAAGTTGGGTTTGGTCATAACAGACTCTTAGGTTGAATCTAACTCCTCACAAAGTTAAACAAAATAGGGTAAAAACATCCACTTTTTCCTGCTTTCTTCCTCTCTACGGCGGAAAAATGATGTACCTTTACCCTCTCAATAAATCATTGTTTATGGATGACCTGACTCCAAAAAAGAAAAAAAGCCGTAAGGGTTGTGCCCTTTTTCTCGGCATCCTGATTCTTGCCCTCGGCATATTTATATATGTACGCTACTACTATGTATTTGGTACGGGGGTAAAATCGGGAGAACTGAATTACCTGGTCTACAAAGGTGTAGTATTCAAGACATATGAAGGAAAGCTTATTCAATCGGGGTTTCGTGCCGACAAGCCGGGGGGACTCCAATCCAATCAGTTCGACTTCTCGGTAGAAGACAAGGAGATTGCCCAACGGTTGATGGTGGCCAGTGGCAAGATAGTTCAACTGCACTACCGCGAATACTTCGCCCCTATTCCCTGGCGTGGATATACCAAGTTCATCGTCGATAGCATCATCACCATCGAGGAGAAACCACTCGACCCGATGAGTGAAAAAGATCTGGCCCCATACATTCTTGAATCGATGTAACTGTCTGGTTCATGGCTCAGAAAAAATATTATGTGGTGTGGCAAGGGGTGAACCCCGGGGTTTATGACTCCTGGGATGCCTGTAAAGCAGAGGTAACAGGGTATGAACATGCCCTCTACAAATCTTTTCCTTCGCGTGCCGAGGCTGAACAGGCGTTCAGGGACAACCCCTGGAAGCACCTTACTGCAAAGAAAAAAGGACATCAGGAAACTTCTACCTCTCATCCATCAATTATCCGACAGAGCCTGGCAGTAGATGCTGCCTGCAGTGGAAACCCGGGACGGATGGAGTATCGTGGCGTATGGGTTGAGGATGGCACCGAACTCTTCCGTGTGGGGCCAATCGATGAGGGCACCAACAACATTGGCGAGTTTCTGGCAATTGTACATGCGCTTGCACTGCTGCATAAGAGCGGTAAGCCCACACCAATCTATACCGACAGTGTGAACGCCCTCAAATGGGTCGCTAAAAAGAAATGCAACACCAAACTGAAACAAACCGAGCGCA
>Ga0209510_1000825_pt1 | contig 39180 bp, 30 predicted proteins | sample BiotimSIPDNA_FD_185749 | JGI IMG/M metagenome (GOLD analysis project Ga0209510, IMG submission 185749) | Anaerobic biogas reactor microbial communites from Washington, USA - Biogas_R1 time_0 SIP DNA (SPAdes) (version 2) | ecosystem: Engineered > Bioreactor > Anaerobic > Unclassified | place...
ACACGCGGTGTCGCTAGATCAGACTTTCGTCCATTTCTAATATTCCCTACTGCTGCCACCCGTAGGTGTATGGACCGTGTTTCAGTTCCATTGTGGGGGGCCACCCTCTCAGGTCCCCTACCCGTCAAAGCCTTGGTAGGCTATTACCCTACCAACTAGCTGATGGGACGCAGGCTCCTCTCGAAGCGAATAAATCCTTTACTCTCAACTTTCTAAAGACTGAGAGCACATGCGGTATTAGCGTTCCTTTCGGAACGTTATTCCACACTTCGAGGCAGATCACCAACGCGTTACTCACCCGTTCGCCACTATGACAATTTCGTATTACTACAAAAAGGTCACCGTTCGACTTGCATGTATTAGGCACACCGCCAACGTTCATCCTGAGCCAGGATCAAACTCTCCGCTAAAATTTATCACCTTGCGGTGTTTTCATTTTTTTACGGATATTTCATTAACGAGGCTTGTATTGTTCTTACCTTAATTAATTGTCTTGCATTTCTTCCTATCACTTTTCAGTTGTTAAGGTTCTGACTTCAAGAGAGCGAATTCTAATTGATACTTTTTTCCTTGTCAAGCCCTTTTGTCAGACAAAATCACCGGCTCGCAAACTCAGCCGGCATTAGGCTTTCTCAATTAGATCTCTCAGACCCAAGCTATTGTGTTGTAAATAATCGCACCTCACGGCGCAATCATTTGATGTAGCACCTTGGACAGATAAGTATAGACGAATCAATACTCTTTGTCAAGCGAGAATTTGGCTTTTTGTACAGATTCGTATTTTCTGCCAAATTCGGGTTCTCCTCTTTTTTGAAGGTTCACGCTGCCCGTTTTGGGGCGCAAGGAGTTATTATAGGCAAACCGGAAATTAAGTCAAGCCTTTTTTCGACCAATTTCAAAATTGGTCAAAGCAGTTTGATTCTCGGGGCAAAATGGAGGTTTGGGGCAGTTTGGCACGATTCTGGCTACTTATACGACTAACCGTTAAGCAGAAGATTATCGAGGGAGTAGATCATGGCAGACTCAGCCACAGAATCAGACAAATTTACAGTTCTCCAAGCCATGCACGACCCCACTCTGTTCACCCCGCTTTATCAAAAATATCTGTTACCGGTGTATAAGTATGTCTTCAGCAAGGTTTTTGATGCCCTTGTTGCAGAAGACATCACCTCTCAGACCTTCATGACCGCACTTCAGTCGCTTCCAGCGTTGCGTCAACCAGAACGTTTTTCTTCATGGCTTTTCTCAATCGCCCACAACAAAACAATGGATTGGTTCAGGCAGCAGAAACACCAGGTTCAGCTTGAGCAGGAAAGTGAGGGTAAGTTCATCGCCGGTGACGCTGACCCACAGTTCGATGAAGTTGTCTGGCTGCGCAAAATAATCGGCGGTCTCGACAAAACTGACCAGGAAATCCTGCGGCTGCGTTTTGTTGCCAACCTGACTTTTTCTGAGACGGCTGGAGTGATGATGAGCACCGAGAACAAGGTCAAAAAACGTTATTATCGCCTTATTGAACATCTACGAAACCTCATGGAGGTCGACCATGATTAATGCCAGTTCTCCATCCTCTTTTGAAGATCTGCTCAGCCAGGCACTTGAAATGCCCGAACCTGCTCAAACCTTCTCGCTAAGCTTACAACGAAAGCTTGAACTCGAGGCAGCAAGAATCAAATTTGAAGCTAAGGCAGCAACACCAAAGAGATCGATTTGGCGGTTTGCCATCCCTGCCGTAGTCGCGGTCCTGTTGTTTTTCATTTTCAGCCTGCCAACCGGTGCGTTCGACCGGGTCAATCTCTGGCTTGCGCATATTCCTGGCATTGGCTTGGTAAATGGCGCCAGCGAGGATCTTATTTCGCAATTCTCTGCCAACCAAAGCAAGCAGGAAGTTACCTTCACGATCACAGATGCCCTGGCAACCTCTGAACGCACCCAGCTGTTTTATGAAATCAGCGGGCTGGAAACCGGCACAGCAGAGCATGTGCTCAACATCCAGACTTGCAAAGAGCAACCCTGGTTGCTGCTTGAAGACGGCACGCGTCTATCACAGAAGTGGTTTGGCGGTTCGCTGATCTCGGAGAATGTCAGCCAGGGGCAGTGGGATTTTCAGCCCTTGCCCGCTGACAGTTATCGCTTCACCCTGGTCGTGCCCTGTATACCGGGCACGCTGCTTGGGTTTGCCCCCGACAACTGGCAAATTCCTATCGAATTGACTCCAATTGGCTCCGAGTACAACGCACCAACCAGCACTGCCCCTGCTATTGACCCGATCGGACAGCCAATCCATGAAGCAACGCAGAAACCCACAATTGAGCCCACAAAATCTTATGAAGAGATTTCAGCATTTTTAAAGGTAGAGACGGTTATTGCCACTGGAGACGGCTACATTCTTATTGGAAATCTCGCTGAAGCCGAAACCGAGCAGGGTCCGCTCGCCTTGCCATATGAAGGCTTGGTGAAGGTTAGCGACGCGAAAGGCAATTCGGTGCCCTATCGACTTTACCAGGGTTACTATGATGAAATTCAGGCAGAAATCTCTCATTTCAAGAACCCCTGGATTTACGGTTTTGCCGCGGAAGGGGTTTACTTCCCGCTGCATCTTTCGTGGTCTGCTCAACAGTTGATGAACAATACCGGCGAAGAGAAAATTGAAATAAGCATCGATCCAGGCAATTTGCCTGCTGACGGCGGAGTCACCACACTGGACTTTACCTATGAGTTGGGTGGCTATGTGCTTGAGCTGAATCAAATCGTAAATCGTGGAAATGGGACCTATCGAGTGTTTTTTGGTGTGCCGGCTGGTATTGTGCGTTTTGATGTGGCAGCGGTTTCGGGAATTGAGCAGGTCGGTTTCCCCCAATTCCTTATCGAACAACAGCAACCGCAAATCTATTTCGACATAACCATCGAAAGTCCTTCCCCAGCACCAGTTTCGATTTCGCTCAGCCATCTTTACACGGTTTCCGCCAAAATTCCGATTGAAGGAGCCTGGCAACCCTACGCTCAGGGTTACAACCTGGCTGAGGCTTCGGTGGCTGATGCTGATTTAAAAGAGGATTACTTCGAGGTAAGCGGAAAGGTTTTGCCTCTTTGGGAGGATACGCTCTCACTAGTGATTAATAATATTTCTGCAATTAATCGAAACAACAGCATTATCGTCCTGGAGACACCCAGCGGTCTTTCATCTGAGGCGGACGGAGTGGATGGAAGTGTTGGTTGGACAGTTTTACTGCCCACCCATGAACTGGAGTTTCCGATTGAACTCATCTTTGAGGTCACGTTAATCACCGTGGACAACCGCACCATAAACGCTATTATCAGACTGCCCTGGATTCCTGATGGCATTTCGCCTTTGATCCCCTGGCAGGAGCAAATATCGCCCTGAGGAATTCTATAAGCACATAATGCCAACAAGCAAGTTTATCTAGCCCAGGTTGTTTGGTTCAACCTGACATCGGAAATTCAAGCCTGTGGATAATTTTCCAATCTCTGCCTGCAAGATAATTGTCACAAATCACCTGCCTTTCCCGACTTTAATTATGTAGCTACAATTGACCACAGAGAAAAGGTGGATTTTGACGGAAGGACAGCTGAATCAAGACAAAAAAACAACCCGAACCTCATAGCAACCACCGCTCGCGACTGGCATGGGTTGGGCTGATCATTGCTGCATTTAAGGTGCGCGTTATGACGTTGGTCTGACCAATGAAGGTTTGGGCACAGATCCAATCATGGTACGGTTTGAGATGATTCGACCTTTTTGGGCAGAGGATGCTTGCCCGTCTTCAATCCTCCTTAATCCTTAAACCTGTCTCGCGCTGCTGTCCTCCTTTTTCCTGAGTCGGGTGAATTGCTTTCCAACCAAATTTGAAACAGCTTTTGACCAATTTGTCACTTTGCCATCCTCTTCAACGACTATGTATATGTAGCTACAATTAAGGAAAACTATGCCAAATTCAACTATCAACATTTCAAACCCCCTGGCTCAGGGCAGAGTCTGGGAACAAGAGGAAAGTATGACCGAAGCAAGCTTTTCAGAGCTTTACCGCCGTCACGTCAATAAGATCTACTATTACATCTACAGCCGGGTTCAAAACAGTGCTGATGCCGAAGATTTGACCTCTCAAACCTTCATCACCGCCCTAGAGACCCGCCACAAGTTGCGCGATGAGAAGAAATTCACGCCATGGCTCTACAGCATCGCCCGCAACAAAACCAACGATCACTTCCGACGCAATTCACGGCGAGTCGACCTCCCTCTCGAAGACGAACTATTCACTAACAAAGCCCAAAACCCAACTGAAGCCATGCTTCAACAAGAAAGGTTGATTGACCTCGAGCACATTTTAGCTTCACTCTCTCCAATCGAGCAAGAATACATACGCTTACGCTTGATTTCCGAATTGCCCTTTGCTGAAATTGCTCAAGTGCTCAACATGAGCGAATCCAGCCTCAAAAAATCTTATTATCGGCTCCTGGAGCGCCTTCAAGCCCAGGCGGAGTAAAAAATGGAACAAAAAAACGCATTTGAAGAAAAATTGCTTTCCGGACACAGCAAACCGGAGCCAGATCCCGATTTTATCTATCGTTTGAGTGCTCAGCTTAAGCAAAATGAAAGTGAAATGGAAAGTCAAAAAACCAAATTCAGCTTCCGATGGGCTTACGTCTTTGCCCCTCTGATGGTATTGCTAATCTTCTTTTTCGCCGTCGGACCCAGCAAAGTGATAGCACAGTTGCAAACCTGGTTCAACTTTGTCCCCGGACTGGGTGTGGTTGAAAACCCGGCTGGCATTCGCATTGTATCCGAACCGGTCTACCAAACTCAGGACGGTGTTACCGTGGGCATCAAATCAGGCTTGATCACACCAGATCAAGCCCACTTTGAGGTCGATCTTATCAACGTTCCCATTGAAGCAATGTGGTCTTACAACCCGGGTGAGCCAGTATGTGATGAAATGTCTTATCTGGTCTTGTCGGATGGCAGCAAAATATTTGCCGACGCTTTCCAATTTGGAATCCCAGCTGAAGTTACAGAAGCTACCTATGTAATACCCTGCATCGACATGCGCACCCGCGGCAAAGCCCCTGAAAATTGGGAACTGCCACTTAAGTTCGTTGCTGCACCGGAAGATATGGAAACCTTTGCCATCACCTTCCCTGACCCCAACGTCAAAATTGAGCAAACAAAAAACCCGGAAATCGCTTTGATTCCAGGAAAAGCCAACGAGAACATTCAGGACATTCTGGAAGTGCTTCAGGTAGTCGAAAAGCCAAATTCCTGGCTGCTTACCCTCAGCATCCTTCATGAACATTTGGAAGAATACATTCCCCTTGAGCAACTCCAAATTGTGGATGCCAATGGAGTCCGGGTGTCTTACAGTATTCCTGAAGTCGATGAATGGCAGGCTCTGGATCAGAGTTTCCGTATGAAGTATGACTACATGAAGATGTGGGATTACGCTGCTGAAGATCAAAGGTACTACAGCTTTGGCGAACATATCGAGATCGCAAAAAATGACTATGTTTTCCCACTCATAATCACCAATGTATACAACCGCGAAACCCTCGACTTGAGTGTGGAGCGTAATGTGGAACTGTTCAGTTTTGACGTCGAAGGCAGCCCTCAGGTTGGTGATCGAATTGAGATTAACAAAACCCTTCAATTGGGAGAAAACGAACTCTATGTAGATTACGCTGAGGTAGATACCCGAGCGGGTTGGGGCGGTTATAGTATTCATGTTGATGGTGGCGACAAGATTAGCGATGCCATGTTTATCCTTTTGGATTACCCTTCGAACAAGCATGCCGGTGGAATTGTTGATCGCTCTGTTCGACCCTTCCAATTTGCATCCATGTCCCTGCTAAATCCCGTACCAACCGGACACATCCGCGTCGGACTGGCGCAGGAACCGAGCATTTTGCTCGAAGTCGTAACCACCCGAGCGACATGGTCTCCACCAGCGCCATAGCCTCACGCACAACCCATACAATCAGGAGAGCCGAAACCCCGGCTCTCCTTAATATAGCGCTGAACGAATATGGTTTAGTACTATAATCAAAATAAGCAAGGTTATTGATCAAATAGAAGAAAAACAAGTTAACATGGAGCGGAGATGAGTGAATTGGTCTTAGAAAATGTCAGCTATGCCTACAAAGGCAGCGATCGCAAGGCGGTCAATAATGTTTCGGTGCATTTTGAAGAGAGCAAGGTCAATGCCGTAATTGGACCTTCCGGCTCCGGCAAAACCACCCTGCTTTCCATCATGGCCGGTCTGGATAGCCCAACCGAGGGCGATGCTCTGATTGACGGTGAAAGACTTTCGGGCATGGATTTGGATCAGTATCGCAGAGAAAAGGTCAGCATGATCTTTCAGGCTTTTCACCTCTTTCCACTGCTGACGGTGATTGAGAACGTCTGCTTCCCGATGGAGCTGAACGGAGTCGAAAAGGAAGCTGCAATCGAACGAGCCAAAATCTACCTGCAGTCGGTCGGCATCACCGAAGAAAAGCACAAACGCTATCCCGGCAACCTAAGCGGTGGCGAACAACAAAGGGTGGCGATTGCCCGAACGCTTGCCAGCGGTGCCAGGGTGATCTTGGCAGACGAGCCGACCAGCAATCTGGATAAAGCCAATGGTCAAAACATTGTCGATATCTTGAAATCGCTGGCTCATGACCAGGGCTATTGCGTAATCATCGTCACACACGACCCGGCAGTGGCAGAACAAGCCGACCATGTTTGGAAAATGGACGACGGCGTCTTACGTGCTGAGTGATGAAGAAATAAAGAGGGGGGCGAAGCTTGAAGGTTAAGAAGCCCGTTGAATCATTTGATTCAATCCTGTCTTGCATAATTCAAGTTGGTATTCCCCTTTACTTCCTCTTGAGAAAGAGCTGAAAGGCTCTGCCAGCCTTGTTGCGTTGTTTCAGGATCTGTGATGTAAAGTCACCCCGGTATTCGTCAATATATAGAGAAAGAATGGAACGGTAAAACATGAACAAAAATGTCATTCTCAAATCAATCATCCGTAAGCCAGTTATCGCTATTCTCCTGACTTTATTGATAGGGTTAATTTCTTACGGCTTTGTTGGCAAAGCAGTTGAGACCATCCTTGTTTACCGTGAGACCAACCGCCTTGAGGGCTATTATCGCTCTATCGGTTATGTTACACAAGAAAACCCTGATAATGAAAAAAATCCTTATTCGGCTGCTGTAGAACTCCTTCGGCAGAGCCCCGAGCTTGATTATGACGATCCCCAAAGGCAAACCGCAGGCTTTATGAGAGATTTCTATAATCTTGATTATTTTTCCGGAACCATGGATGCTCCTGAAACAGCCTTTGCAAGTGCCTCTTCCTGGGCGGGCGAAGGCGTTTATAACCTCGATTATTGGTTTTATGGCAGATTGATTGAATCAAGCGAAGAGTATGAAGCTAATGTAAAAATCCCAATCGTTTCTGGCTATCGGTTAATTTTTGAAGTTGATCAGGTTTTAGCTGGTTATCCCGAAAACATCTCGGCTGGCAAGAACTATTTATTTTGGATTCCTGCTCGTTATGCGCTTGATTACGACAGAATTGCTCCTCAATTAGAAAAGATTGAAGAGGGAGAGCGCTATTTAATTCATGCCTGGCATCATCCTTCTTATAATTTCGGGGTAACAGGCTTACCAATTGCCGTTGAAAATGCTTCGAAATCATTCAATTTGAAACCGGTTGATGGAGACCAGTGGTTTATCCCTCTTGGAGCTTCCGATTCTTTGGATTTAACGCTACCCAAATATACAAATATCAAAAATCAAATTGATACTTTGAACGAAAATTTGAGGTCAATTTTATTAATCGGCACTTCAGATATGAGCGCGATGCCTGCCATGCAGCTTGATATGACCTACAATTATCTGCTTGAAGGCAGATGGCTTAACCATCAGGATGAGTTGACAGCAAGCAATGCCATCGTTATCCCAAAAAAGCTTGCTGAGATTCGAAATATTAGTACGGGAGACGAGCTTTCCGTGACAATGAGAGCTTTGACAAATCCCTATATATGTTACATCAGAGGAGCGGAAGACCTGCAAAACTGGGAAGACTATCCGAACCAGGAAATTACCTATGAAGTTGTGGGAATCTATTCGAACCCTTCTTTGGATGAGGGCGGAGACTTAGGACCCTGGTCCGCAATAAGCTATGTGCCAAATTCCACTTTTTCGGATGAATATTCCTTCCCAACTTACTACTCGAAATTAAAAGATAAAGTTACAGCCTATAGTTTTTTGCTAAAGAATCCAAGAATGCAAAACCGATTCGAAGAGGATTATGCGCCAAAGTTGAAAGATTTAGGCTTTAACCTTCAATTCACCGATAATAACGGCAAGAATTTTGTTGCCGGGGCTGATCCGATGCGCAAATCAAACTTTATTGGCTCTTTATTGTTCGGGCTGGCACTTTTAATGGCGATAGCCTTGTCAGTTTTTCTGTATTTGCGGCAACAACAACGAAATTTTGCCACAATGCGCGCTCTGGGCGTTCCGGCAAAGAAAAGTAACCGCCAATTGATAACCCCGCTGCTCGCATTGGGTTTTATCGGTTCTGCTTTGGGGGCAGCCTTTTCATGGCAAGATGCGCATTCGAAAGCGGGAGAGTCGCTTTCTCAGTTGCCTTTGCCTTCAGGTGTTTTCCCTGAATTGAGTCTCAATCCCTGGATTGGAATTGGTTTCTGGCTTTTTGTTTTGCTCGTTTTATTATTCGCTGTAATCATTGGAAACCGGAAAGTAAGAAAAACACCGGTGCTTGAGTTGCTTCAGGACAGCAACAAGAAAGCAAAGTCGAAAAATGAAGAGAGCAAAATCGAGAAAGATAGCCCTGCAGAGAAACCTCTTGCCTCAAAAGACAAAACTTTGATCAGCCAAAGCTCATTCTCACAAGCACATGCTGAGGAATTGAAAAAGTCTGTCGACAAGAATATCGCAATCCAAAGATTTTCCCGGGCAAGTGTTTTACGCTCTCCACTGAGAAGCCTGCTCATTATCATCGTTGCAGCTGCGCTTTTACTGGCATTAGGCTGGTTGCAGACATTGATAACAACCAATAGGCAGGAAATTAAGCGCTTGTATGAGAGCACAGAAGTTCAGATTGATATCGGAACGGAGAATACATCGAGTTCGAGAAACAACATCCCCCGAAAACTGGTTGAGTGGATGGAAAGCCAGGGTTTTGTTGAACGGACATATTTATCGCATTTGTATACCTTCAGACACGAAATTGACGAAAAAACGCTGGAACCACTTCATTATCCTCCGTATAGTATCTTAGCCATCAATGATTTAGACGAATCCCTTAAAAATCTATTAATCGAGTATGAGATAGACTTCATGGATGGATACGGTCCCGATGATCTTTCGGAAAATTGGGAAGGAGTGAAAAAAGGAGACAAGAACATCCCCCTGATTATTCCTGTGGATATCTTAGAAGAGCAAAACTGGAAATTGGGAGATAAACTCGAGATCGAACTTGAAAATGTTGATGGGTTCGTTCCTTTTAAGATTATCGGCAAATCAACCGGCGGACGAAATGAAATCTCCAGAAGACAAAAAGCAATTGTAGGGGGTGTTATCAAGGAAGTTGCATTTGACTACCATTACATGATTTCAAACTTTTCAGCTATCGGAAAATACTATATGGGATTGCCGAATTATGACGAGGCGTTTATTTTCACGAAACCGAGTAAGAACATAGAACTAAAGACAATAAAACAAGAAGTAGTAGAGAAACTGCCTGAATTGGCAGGACCACAAGTGCTTGTCCGCTTTTGGGATGAGGAACTATTGGCGGTGGTGGAGCCGATGGAGCAGAATTTGTCTTTGATGGAGAGGCTCTATCCGGTAACGATGGTCATTTCGGCGGTGATTGGCGGGGTCTTGTGTTTGCTTTTGGTGCTCAACCAGGCGAAGGAGACGGCATCGCTACGCATGCTCGGGGTGGAGAAAGGCAAGATCCGGGCGATGCAGGTAAAACAAATTTTATTCCTCACGCTGATCGGTCTGCTTTTGGGCTTCATATTGCTGATTGCCCTCAGAGGTCTCGGAGCCGCTCAGCCTTCGGTTGCCATAGCTGCCTTGGTTTACCTTGTCGGGGCACTCTTTGGCACCTTCCTCGGCGCCATCCAGGTTTCGAACAAAAAACCGATGGAATTGTTGCAGGTGAAGGAATGACCGGATCAGGGGTAAGGTAACAGAATTTGTAGGGCGGACAACAATGTCTCGGTGCGTTTTGAAGAGGGTAAGGTCAATGCTGTGACCCTGGTAATCCCCTGTTTGCCCGGAACCTTGCCTGGCACCCTGCCTCCCCTTTCGCTTATGTATCCATATCGATTTTACAAATACCTTAAGGCAAAAACCATCGTTTAATTTCGTATCGGGAATTGTTTCTCATTAGCCCAGCCCTGGTTGGGTTTAATGAAAATTGAGTAAAATTGGAACGATATGTCTAACAATCAATCGTTCTCTCGTAAGTATTCATCTTTGCTAATCCTGATGTCGTTGCTTGTCTTTGCGACTTTACTGGCTTGCCAGGCTGTCCCTACGCTATCACCACCAACTGAACCGCCCTCAATTCCGACATTTATCCCAACAACGCCGACTTCCGAGCCTGAGCCAGCAGCGACTTCAACCGCAACTACTGCACCGCCAGTTTACGTGCTTAATGGTCAAACAGTGCTTCCTGAAGCTTTAGCAAACCTTATTAATCAGCTTAATCTGCCGCAACCTCAGTCACTTGCCAACGAAGTGGTCTTTTCTTTCGAGTTCAATAAACCCGACCCGATCGGAAACTGGGTGTACGCACTGGTTGCTCCTTTTCCGACGGTTACTGATGTGGTGAGCTCAAACTGGCTGGTGACCTTGTGGCAGGGGCAGCCGGAAGGCGAAATTAACAGGCTGCTTGTTAGCGAAGACGACCTGCCAGCCCTCACAAGCGTGCTTGGTGAACCAGGAGAGACAGTTTTGACCCTGCCAAAAGAGGACTTACTCGAAAGTGCCTGGACGACCCAGCATACCTGGGCAATCATCCCGTTTGAAGAGATCCAGCCGCGTTGGAAGGTGTTGAGCATTGACGAACAGTCACCGATCCATAAAGCGTTCGACTCCAATCAATATGCCTTGACTGTTCCCATCTCACTGATCGTTGCAGATGCCGAGCTAAATGAACTTCCGCCCGGGTTGCAAGATCTGCGCTTTTCAAACCTCGACAGCTCCAAAATCACGACCGTCATGCTGACCGGTGTTACCGCTCTTGTGCGCGCCACCGCAGTGGGGATGGACGAGCGCGGGGTACTTGTGCCAGGAGAACACCTTGCGCCAATCATGCAGGAGGTGGACATTCTGCACATCAGCAACGAAGTGCCCTTTGCTGAAGAATGCCCAGCTCACACCGCTGGCAATTACCTGCGGTTTTGCTCGCCGGCAGATTACATGGAACTGCTGCGCTATATTGGCACAGATATCGTCGAACTGACCGGTGACCATTTTCAAGATTATGGCGAAGAGTCCATGCTCTACACACTCGATCTCTATACGCAAGCCGCTATTCCCTATTATGGCGGTGGTAAAGACATTATCGACGCCCGCAAACCGGTCAAGTTGGAAGTGAACGGCAATAAATTCGCTTTCATTGGCTGTAACGCCAAAGACCCCAGTTTTGCGCGGGCTTCCGAAAGTTCAACCGGCGCCTACCACTGCGAAATGGACTACATGGCGCATACCGTGCGCTCGCTCCGGGATGAGGGTTATTTGCCAATTGCCACCTTCCAGCACGAAGAAGTCTATACATGGTCGCCCGTCCACGCCATTGAGCGCGATTTCAAGCTTGTGGCTGATGCCGGCGCGATCATCGCCAGCGGCAGCCAGGCGCATGTGCCTCATTATGCTGAGTTTTATGAGGGCAGCTTCCTCCACTATGGGCTGGGGAATCTCTTTTTCGATCAGAAAGGCATTCAGCCAAATACCGACATTGGCTTCCTGGACCGGCATGTTTTTTATGAAGGCAGATATTTGGGTGTCGAGCTGATCCCGATCTGGTTTATTGACAAGGTGCAGCCGCGATTGATGACTCCGGAAGAGAAGGCAGATACGCTGGGTGTGATGTTTGACACGATGCGGATGTGGTGGAAAGATGAGGACAACCAGCCAGTCAGACCTGATTGGAAGTAGAACGGGTTGGAGGGTTGAGGTTTTGGGGTTGTAGTGTTGAGGCCTGCCTCAACAACGAAGCGAGTATATTGGAACAGGCAGACCAGCTCCCCAACAAGACCACACAATCGGAACAGGCAGTCACCCCCCGGCTTCGCCATCCCCCTCTTAAGAGGGGGTGGGAATAACAAAAGCTCCTTCTCCCACAAGACCACACAACCGGAAAAGGGCAGCCCAGTTCCTCAGGGCAATCTTCACTCTCGTTAACCAAACATGCTTCACCTGGTGGAATCATCGAGGGGCGACCTGATATAATCAGTAGTGAGACAGTCCTGGCTCACAGGGCGTCCATCAGAGGAGCGTTAAATGGAAATTACTTGGTATGGGAATTCTTGTTTTCGGATCACAGAGCGCAATAAGGCAACGGTGGTTACCGACCCTTTCGATGCCGGAATGGCAGGTTATAACCCACTTAAGTTAAAGTCCGAAATCGTGACAACAAGCAGCAACGACCTGTCTCACAACAACATCAATGTGGTCAAGGGGAGTCCGTTTGTAATTGATGGTCCCGGCGAATATGAGCGCGGAGGCGTTTTTATCACCGGAATCCAGACCACGCCGCTTATGCCGAAAAACAAAGAATTACGCAACACAATCTACGTCTTCGATTATGGAGCGATCACCATTCTTCACCTTGGGCAAATCAACTCTGTGCCCAACCAGACCATGGTCGAAGAGCTGGGCAACATCAATATCGCCCTCGTGCCGGTTGGCTCGGGGGGCGGTCTGAATGCCTCGAAGGCGGCCGAGGTGATCAGCATGCTCGAGCCCAACATCGTCATCCCCATGCATTACGAAACCCTCTATTCCAAACTGGAGCTCGACCCGCTCAGTAAGTTCCTCAAAGAAATGGGGCTGACCGAACTTGAAACCATGGAAACCTACAAAATCCCAACGTCAGGAGGTTTTGGCGAAGAGGGTACCCAGGTGATTGCGCTGGACCCGAAACTGTCATCATAAGGAGCTTATGGTTAAGTTGATCATGACCTGGAACATTAAGCCAGGACGCGAACAAGACTATTTCACCTATGTGCTGAAAGAGTACCTCCCTCACATCAACCAGATGGGCTTCGACGTGACGGATGCCTGGGTGACCGTTTTTGGTGATCGCCCGCAAATCTTACTGGGCGCAGTAATGCCTTCTGCCAGCCAGGCAAGGCGCATCCTCGGAACGGACGAATGGGGGCAGTTGAACGACCAACTGCTCAATTATGTCAGCAACCTCGATTTTAAACTGGCACCACATAAGGGTGGCTTCCAGTTTTAGTGTCTTTCTCTGATCATTTATTGAATTGGTATGATGATAACGCCAGGGTGCTGCCCTGGCGTTCTGCACCGACACCCTACCGCGTATGGGTTTCTGAGATTATGCTGCAGCAAACGCGGGTTGAAACAGTGCTGCCTTACTACGAACGCTTTTTAATGCGATTCCCAGATCTGGAAACACTGGCGCAAGCCGAAGAGGGGGATATCCTCAAAGCATGGGAAGGGCTCGGTTATTACAGCCGCGCGCGCAACCTGCATAAGACAGCCCGAAAACTGGTCACTGAGTTGGGCAGTCAAATACCTCCGACAGCAGCGGAATTGGAGCGCCTCCCTGGAATCGGGCGCTACACCGCCGCGGCGATCGCTTCAATCGCCTTTGGCGAGCCGGTAGCGGCAACAGACGGAAACATAAAACGACTTTATGCCCGCATTCTCAACCTGGATGCGCCATATGATTCGCCCTTGTTTGAGAAAACAATCAACGTCTATGCGCAGTCTGTTTTATCACAGGAGCGCCCCGGTGATTTCACCCAGGCATTAATGGACCTGGGCGCCGAGATCTGCACCCCCTTACAACCGCGCTGTGAAGCTTGCCCGGTCGGTGAATATTGCCTGGGGTTCAAGCTTGAGAAGCAAAACCAGTTGCCGGTGAGGGTTAAGAAAGCTCCAATCCCGCATTATGAAGTTTGTGTGGCTGTTCTGGAACACAACGGCAAAATTCTGCTGCGCCAAAGAGATGCGCAGGGGCTGCTGGCAGGTTTGTGGGAGTTCCCCGGTGGCAAACTGGAGCCAAACGAGAGTCTGGAAGACTGCCTGAAAAGAGAATTGCTCAATAAAACCGGTTTGGCTATTTCAGTCGGAGCTAAATCAGGGGTTTACAAGCACGCCTACACACATTTTAAAATCACAGTACACGCCTGGTACGCGAAGCCTGCCAGATCTCCACAAAATCTCAGAGAGAACCTGCGCTGGGTGTCGCCGGAGGAATTGCCCGCTTATCCCATGGGCAAGGTCGCCCGGAGAATCAGCGAGAAAATCCAAACAAAAGAGGTCTAAGTGCCATACTGGCGGTCGCCCGCGTCACCCAGACCTGGCAAGATGAAGCCGTGTTCGTTTAGCCCCTCGTCAATTGCCGCGATATGGATTGGAACATCCGGGTGAGTGTTGTGCAAGCGCTCGATCCCCTCAGGGGCAGCGATGATGCCGACGTACTTTATTTTGTTGACACCCCACTTTTTGAGGATATCCACCGTCGCGCAGGCAGAACCGCCCGTTGCCAGCATGGGGTCCAGGATAATGCAGACCGATACGGTTGGCTCAATTGGAAGTTTGTTATAGTACGAAACCGGCTTTAGCGTGGCTTCATCGCGGAAAAGACCGATGTGCCAAACCTCCGAGCCGGGCATCAGCTCCCAAAACCCTTCCACCATTCCCAGCCCAGCTCTTAACACTGGCACGAGACCGATGCGTTCCATCAATGAGGTGCCTCTTGTTGTCATCAAGGGCGTTTGAACGTCAATTTCTTGCACCGCCAGGTCCATGGTTGCCTCATATGCCAACATGGCAGCGATCTCTCGAATCAATTCACGAAATTTTTTTGGCTCGGTTTTTAAATTGCGCAACAGGGTAAGCTTTGTGCCGATTAATGGATGTGATGAAGGGTAAACGTTATTCATGTGAGCTCTCTTTCCGCCAGGATTGAAATAGGTTGTATATGGTGTAAAGCCATAATACCAAAATTATCACCAATAAACTGGTGAAAACTGAAATATTTGCCAGCAACCGATGATAAGCAGCCAGACCTGCAAGCAAGAGCCCTGCCATATGGGTTGCTTTGCTCAATATGGGACTGGTTCTGATGAATCTGAGTTTGTCTGCGCCCAACCAACTTAGTAACCATATGGTCACATTGAGCACCAAGCCGGCTGCCAGGAACCACAGCCAGAATTCTCCAGTGCCTTCAAGGAACACACCGAGTACTCCAGTCAGGTAAAGCAAAAAAGCGATGATTAGAAGTGCCATGTTATTTGAACTCGTCAGCCTTTTGCTGTTGGTTATTCCAATGGTGAGCGCGGATGAGCGGCAGCAAGGCGAGAATTGCCAGGAAAAAGGCAATTCCAACCCCAAAGGGAAGGCTGATTGGCAGCGCGGCAGGCGCCAGCAGAGAAAGAATTATGGCGATTAGCAGCACAACCACTGGTATGGAGATTAAACCAAAGGTCAATCTCGATGCCCGGCTAACAGAAGCGAGGCGCTTGCCATAGACCCTGCCAGATTGCCCGTTAATGACAACCGGCTGAACATTGCCCTCTTCGTCCCGATACCAGGTGCTGATCAATGGTAGCAGGTATTTGGTCCAGTTCAAGTTGAGATATTGACCGGTAAACAGAATCTGTTGGCGGTGCTGGGCAGCGTTGGCTTGCATAATCTCTTCTTCAGCCGCCGCATGAAAACGCGTTTGAGCGACCTCCACCAGTGCTTGTGGTTCGATTTCTGGCAATTGCACGATAGTCTGCCCGAGCAAACCGACACGGTAAGGCACGGCACTGCTTGGTTGGTATGCTCCTATTTGATGTAAACGTTTTTCGTGGGCTTCCAAAGCCGGTATTTGGATATCATCATAATGCCGTTCCAGGGTGCCCTTGCGGGACTCATATCGGGTTTGTGTGCGCAAGGTACTGCGGGTGGACCAACCGTCAGAACCATAGCTTTCTTTAGCAGTTTTGACCTGATAATCAAAACCGAGCGTGCCAGTCCACTCGCCCTGCAGATCAGCGTCCACAAGCCAAAGTGGCCACCAAACAACCTGGGAGCGGTTTACCAGGTTCTCAACACTGAGATCTTCCTGGCGGAAGGGAGTTTTATCAAGAAAGCTCGTCAATCCCAGGTTGAGATCCTCATTTTTTAGCTGAACCGGCAGCACAATTTCAGGTGACATCCGCGGAACTATGGCAGGTTGAGGCGCCAACAGACTGCGATAGCATAGTGGGCAGGGCTGTTTGCTCTTCGCAGCGGGCACCAGAAAAACGCGCTTGCATGTCGGGCAAGCCTCAACACAGGCGCCTGGCATCCAGCCGAGTTCTTCTTGCAGTTCAGCGGCGGGGGCAGCAGAAAGAACACTCTCGGTCATAATGCCTCCATGCCGGTGGCTTTCGTGTAGATTGAAAATGAAATCACCCCGGCGATAACCAAAAGAAATGCTCCAAGAATCATCAGACCCGAGCCGATTCCGGCGAACAGCAGCGGCAAACCGATCAATATCGAAGCCAGCCCGGGCACAAACGACAGAATAATCGCCAGCCAGACTTTTTTCCAGTCGATCGGTTTTTTACCGGACACCTTGCCGGTTTGACCATTCACCATCACCTGGTATGGTTTTTGTTCAAACATGTAAACTGCGATATAAACCGGCAAAAAAAGGTAGCGCCAGCGCTCATCGGCATAGTTCATATCAATACTGAGGTTACGCACCTGCGAGTTACTGGCATCGGCAATCGCCAGATCGCGTGCCTCGTCTCGAATCTTTTTTTTCGCCTCACCCCAGGCAGCGTTAAGGTCTACATCATAGGCGTTGGCGTTGATTCCTGCCAGATAGTCGGAGTTGAACGCGACCAATTTGTTCATATCAAATGGGTAAAGCTGGTCAAGAATATTAGGATTAAGCCTTTTGGCGTTCACACCGCTGATTAAGAAGTTGGTGTAGCCCTTTTGAACATTGCCGTCCTCCCAACGCCAGACCGTGCGGGTGCGTGTCTTCCAGCTTTTGCTCGAAGAATCATAGTAACGCTCAGAAACAGTATGAGCAACCTCGGCTTCCCAATCGAATAAAATCCTGGTTGAGAACGCCCAATAGGGCAAATAGAAGGGAACAAATTTATCCATTCGGGCAGATTCAGCCAATGTTGAGGGGTGCATCCAGCCGTTCTGGAACCAAGCTTGCGTGTATGACGAGAGCTGACCTGGCTTTATCACAAACGGAACTAAAGCCTCCGGCTGAAACAGGTTGTTTTCGCTCTGGGTAACATTGACGCTGTTGGAGCCGCAATAGGGGCAGCTGGCAGCGACGGCTCCCTGCGGGTAGATCAATTCGGCACCGCATTGGTGGCAGTGCAGCAGGTTTCGCAGTTTGCCCCAACCCTGATCTGCCACCTTCATGGTGTCGACAGTAAATTCTCGTTTCTCGGCAGTTGGTCCGATGACACGGGCACGAATGGTAGCCGTATAGCCGCAATATTGGCAAGCCAGACCAGAGCTCACCAGGTCATATTCCAGGTGACCGCCGCACTGCGGGCAGGTGTAAGTTTGCGCTTTACGTTCCTGGACGGGTTTGGGCTTGGGGGCAAAAACAGTGATCCCTGGAATCTTTGAATAAACTTGAAGAAAATCCGTTTCATTTGACATAGCTAACTTCACCCGATTTATTATAATCGCCCCAGGCGTTTCCAACTGGCTCAGTTCCAGCCCAACTCCTGGGTTACAATATGCGCATGCAATTTATTATCGACGGACACAATCTTATCCCGCATATCCGTGGGCTTAACCTAAGTGACATTGAAGATGAACAGAACCTGGTGAATCTGCTGACACCCTTTTTACGTGCCAGAAAATCCCGCGCAATGGTGTTTTTTGATCGCGGCGCAACCGGGCATGCCGGGCAGCGAAACTATGGGCTCGTGAAGGCGTTTTTCGTAACAGCAGGAAAAAACGCTGATGATGCAATCGCCGCTTATTTGCGCCAATTAGGCGGTGCCAGCCGAAACCACACTGTTGTCACCTCTGACCGCATGGTCCAGGCAGCCGCACGCGCTTATCACGCGTCAGTTTTGACCAGCCAGGATTTTTCAAAACAGCTGGAACGTTTTTATGAAGAGACTCCCCCCGCGAACCAGAACGAGCGAGAGCTCTCTGAGAGGGAACTCGAGCAATGGGAAGATCTGTTTAACCAATTTGGATCCCAGCCGCCCGATGGAATGAGCCCCTGACAAACCAGCGCCTCTTGTTTTAACGTATTCTTTACAATAAAGCGGGATAATTCTCGTTAGCCCTATTGCGCTGGATTGCCTACAGGGCTATAATAACCTTATACAAGAGGCGCGGCAAGCCTTATACAATCTTTCGGGGTGCCCGGGTAAAAATACCGGGAGAAACTATTAATTATGCGCATAAAACGACACCAAAGTTATCTTTTGATCGTAATCTGCCTGGGATTATTGCTCTCTGCTTGTCAAATCCTTTCCCCAATCCAGGCAGCCAACACTAACACCATCGCACCGGCGCCTACCACTTCCAGGCCGACAGTGACCTCCATGCCCAGCCCGACACCAACAGCCACAGCTGCACCTTTGAGGTTGTTCCTCAGCAATAGCCTGCCGGCTGAATTGCTGGCAACCATTCCTGCCCCACTTGGGATGGTACTGACCGATAACGCCGAAGAGTCTGACGTCGTGGTTGAAATTGGCGAAAAAGATCAGGACTATGATTTCGTCAGCTACCAGGTTTTCGTCCTTGTCGCGCCATTTTTTACCATCGCGGACGATATTGCCCTTAAGGATCTCAGGAATTTTCTTTCTGGTGGAGGCGACCTTGAAAATGCACCTTTCAAAGCGATCACAAGTGTTGAATCTTTAATTATCAGGTCCTTGATCGACCCCAAAAACCCACACCGGATCAATTTTTCCCGCAAGCAATCTGAAGAAGATTGGCTGATCGTGCCGTTCGAACAGCTGCAGCCCGGGTATAAGGTGATTTCTATCGATGGAATCAGCCCCCTCGATGAAGACTTCAACCCCTCCAACTACGCGCTATCGCTGCCGGTGATTGCGCGCACTACCAGACCAGAATTAGTTTTGGAGCCTGATGTTCTCACTTCGTTATTGCCACAGAGCAATTATCAGCCCGACCAATTGACCAGCCTGATCATGACCGGCGTGACCGCCATGGCGCGATCCACTGGTTTTATGATGTCAACAGAAGGCGCGCTTTACCCCGGCACCTATATTCGCGAAGTGATGCGAGAGGCAGACCTGACCCACATCAGCAATGAAGTTTCTTTTTACGAAGACTGTCCTTTCCCTGACCCTAAATATGATGGTTTTATTTTTTGCAGCGACCCGGAATATCTTGACTTATTGATTGACCTGGGCACTGACATCGTCGAGTTGACCGGCAACCACAACAATGACGTCCGCGCTGTCTATAAGGTCGACACCGTGCCTTACACATTGAATCTCTACCGGCAAAACGATATGCAATGGTATGCCGGCGGAACCAACCTGGCGAACGCCATGGCACCGCTAAAGATCGAACATAACGGCAACAAGCTCGCCTTTGTGGGCTGCAATTCGTATGGTCCGGTAATGGCTTGGGCGACAGAAGACAGCAGCGGTTCAGCACCCTGCCAGAATTGGGAGTGGATTAAGCAGACGATTGCAGAGCTTAAGCTGGAAGGGTACCTGCCAATTGTTACGCTGCAATACCAGGAAGAGTACCTGCAAACCGCCACCGATGTCGCAATAAGAGATTTTCGTCCCCTGGCTGAAGCAGGCGCAGTGATCGTCAACGGCAGTCAGTCGCACGTTAGCAAGCCACTCGAATTTTATTCCGACGCGCTGATACATTATGGGTTGGGCAACTTGTTTTTTGACCAGGTCGATTTTTATATTACTTATGACGGTTTTATCCAAAAGCACTTTTTCTACCAGGGACGCCACATTAACACACAATTGCTAACAATCACACTGGAAGATACCGCTTTACCCCGATTTATGACCCCGGAGGAGCGCGCTGAATTTCTGCAGATAATCTTTAGCGCGTCCGAGGAACTCAGGAGCACACCATGAGCCAAATAGATAGTTATCCTACCGAACCAGAGTTCACCATCAAAGCCGTGCAGCATCGTACTGGCATCAAACCGGTCACACTGCGTGCCTGGGAACGGCGTTATAGCCTGCTGGAACCAGTGCGGTTGCCCAACGGTTACCGCTTGTATTCCGAGCGGGACATCCAACTGCTGCTGTGGGTTCAGCGCCGGGTCGATTCTGGCATCAGCATCAGCCAGGTGGTGCAACAGTATAACCAGATACGGGAAAAGGGCGCCTGGCCCGAGAGCATCCAGACCTATAGCCCTGCCAAGCCGCGCAAGCAGCCCCCGCGCCCTGCCCGGCATTACGCCGAAATCATGTTTGGTGCCCTGGTCGCGCATAATGAGGTCCGCGCGGCTGCCATTTTCGAGGAGAGCCAGATTTATTTTGACCTGTTAACGATTTTTCAAGAGATTATCCAGCCCGCCCTGGCGTTACTGGAAGAGTCCTGGTATTTGGGCGACATCCCAATCGCCACGCGGCACATGGCAACCGTGGTGCTCAAGGGACGGCTATCAGGCATTATGCAAGGATTGCCGACCATCAAAGAAGGTGCTTTGATTTTGGTTGGCGGTGGTCCGGAAGAGATGTATGAAATGGACGCGATGATGCTTTCGGTGTTGTTGCGGCAAAGCAATTATCACGTTGAATACCTGGGACCCGATCTGCCGACCGAAGATCTGATTGATTATTCGAAAATAGCCAGACCAAAACTGATCTGCCTGGCAGTCAACTCAGAACCAACCTCGTTTTTGCTAAGGAATTTTTCAAAACAATTATCTGCGATCCGCGGGAAGCCGAAGTTCGCATACTTTGGGCGCTATTTTGAACAGAATAATGACAATGAGGAAGCCTTGCCAGGGGTCTACCTGGGATCGTCTCTCAAAACTAACCTCGAAAGCATACGCCGCTATTTGACCATGGGTGTGGTTTAGACCACTGGTCACTTTCACGAACCCATGCGGATGGACATTTAAGCCCATCCGTTTTCATTTATCCTGGAAGTCAAACCCCCACCATGCAAGAGCATGCTTAACCGTCGACTGAACTAAAAACCTTCCAGTTTCGAGAAGTCGGCGAAGGGTTTGACCAGGGCAGCGATTCGCTGCAGCATGCCGAGCCTGGTTTCACGCAATGGCTGGTCATCGACCATTACTAAAACCCTGTCAAAGAAGGCGTTGATTGGCTGCACCAATTTCTCCACCTGTGTCAGCGCGTTATCAAAACCATGCTTCTGTTCAAGGGCTTTTTCTGCGTTGGCAATTGCCTGATAAAGTGCGCTTTCTTCAGCTTCGATGAGCAGATTGGGATTATTGTCAAACTGCCCGGGCAAATCGCGGGTGATGCGCACGCAGCGGCTGAATGCGGGCAAAATTTCGCTCCATTCATCACGCTGCACCCATTCAGTGAGCACCTCAACAGCCTGCCTGGTGACAGATGGGTTGTCACCGCTGACAGCTTCAACCGCATCGATCACATCATGCGCGAAGCCCTCTTCCAGCAGGATTGTATGCAAGCGACCGGTGACAAAAGCTGCTGCCTGATCCTCGACCGCCTTGGTAAAGGGAACATTTAAGACCGACCCTGCTTGTTGCAAACCCCAACGAGTATCAAAATCAAGGTTTTTGCCGAGAAGAAGACTAACCAGCCCGATGGCAGCGCGGCGCAGCGCAAAGGGGTCTTTATTTCCGGTTGGCGTCAAACCGACCGCGAACAACCCTGCGATCGAGTCCAACCGGTCTGCCATGCCTACTACGGTGGCTGGCAAACTTTGAGGCAGCTGGTCATCGGCAGAACGGGGCAGATAGTACTCAAACAGCCCATCGGCGACAGCTTTGCTCTCGCCTGAGTGTTGAGCGTAGTATCTGCCCATCACGCCCTGCAGGCTGGTCATCTCGACAACCATCTCGGTGGCAAGGTCGGCTTTGCTAAGGCGCGCGATGCGGCTGGCTGTAGCAGTCTGTTGTTCGTCTAGAGCCAGTTTTTCAGACAAAAGCAGACTTGTTTTCTCGATTCGCTGGGTTTTATCGAGCATCGAGCCAAGCTGTTTTTGGAAAGTAAGCTTTTCAAGGTCGGGCAAGAAGTCTTCCAGATTCTTCTTAAGGTCTTCCCGAACAAAGAATTCCGCATCGGCAAAACGCGCCAGGATAACCTGCAAATTGCCATCCAAAACCTTGTCGGCGTGCTCCGTGCCGCCGTTTCGCACCACGATAAAATGATTCGTAAGCTTTGAGTCAAGGTCAAGAACCGGAATGTAGCGTTGATGCTTTTTCATAACACCGATCAACACTTCTGACGGCAGGTTTTCGAGGTAGCGCTGGTCGAAACTTCCCAGCAAAGCGGTTGGATGTTCAACCAGGTTGGCGATTTCAGCAATCAACGTCGGGTCTTCTGCCGGTGTGCCGCCTACTGATTGTGCCAGGGCAAGCGCTTGCCGCCAAATTTCATCACGGCGATCTGCCGGATTGAGAACGATACCTTGCTTTTGCAGGTAAGCCTGGTAATCCGCGAGGGAGACAACGCGAGTATCTGCTTCAGCCGAAAAGCGCAGACCGTGAGTAAGGTTATCAGAGCGCAAGCCGGCATATTCAAAAGGCACAACCAGACCACCGAGCACGGCAAGCAGCCAGCGGATTGGTCTGGAGAAACTGGCACCACTCTGGTTCCAACGCATCGATTTGCCAAAGCGCAAACCGCTTATCATTTCGGGCAGTTTGGCTGCGAGAAGATCATATGCAGCAAGCCCAGATTCGGTAATTTCGGCTACGACATAGCGTCCATTTTCAAAATCCTTCACTGTCAGTTGATTGAGGTCCAGCCCTTTGCTGCGGGCAAAGCCTTCGGCAATCTTGGTTGGCTTGCCTTCACCGTCAAAGGCGCGATCTGCCGGAGGTCCTTTGAGTTCGACATAACGTTCAGCCTGCTGGGTTTGCAAGTTTTTGATGATTACAGTCAGCCTGCGCGGGGTACCCTGCACCTCCAGCAGATCGAAATTCAAGCGTACCTCAGCCAGCCAGGCAGCAAAATTTGCCTGCAATTGATCAATCGCGCGGTCCAATTCCAGGGCAGGAAGCTCTTCCACGCCGATTTCAAACAGGAAGTCGGCTTGCTCGGGGAGAGCAACAGAAGATGGTGGGCTCAGCGTCAGTTTTTCGGCTGCGCCAGGTTCGAGCCAGGGAAAACCCATCTCCTCACGTTGGTGGCAATAGGCTTCCGCTACTTTTTTTGAAAGGTCGCGCATTTTTGCAAAGAGCGCCTGGCGTTCGGTGAATCCGACAGCGCCCCTGGCATCCAGTACATTGAAAGTGTGCGAACACTTAATTACATTATCGTAGGCTGGCAATACCAACCCTGCCTCAAGCGCTTTTTCGGCTTCCTGCGTATAGAGGCTGAACATCTCACGCAGCCTGTTAACATCGGCGATTTCATAATAATAGGTGGAATGTTCCCGCTCGGCGACCTGGTAGATATCGCCATAAAGGCGGCTTTCATTCCAACGGATATCTTTGAAGTGGTTGACGCCTTGCAGCGTCATGGCGATGCGTTCGAGACCATATGTAAGCTCAACAGATGGCACATCCAGTGTCATTCCGCCGGCTTGTTGGAAGTATGTGAACTGGGTAATTTCCTGCCCATCGAGCCAGACTTCCCAGCCCAACCCCCAGGCAGACAGCGCCGGGGATTCCCAATTATCCTCCACGAAACGAATATCATGTTCGGCAGGGTTGATGCCCAGTGCCAGGAGTGACTGAAGATAGAGCTCCTGGGGGTTTCCGGGGTCGGGCTTGAGGATTACCTGGAACTGGTTATGTTGCTGCAAACGGTTGGGGTTGATGCCATATCTGCCATCATCAGGGCGAACAGAAGGTTCCAGGTAAGCTACACGCCAGGGTTCGGGACCAAGCACGCGCAAAAATGTTGCCGGGTTCATGGTTCCCGCGCCAACCTGTGAATAATATGGCTGCCATATCAGGCAGCCTTTCGATGCCCAGTAGGTCTGCAAATTGAAAATGATTGATTGAAAATCTAAGCCCTGATTCATAAAACACCTCTATATTTGTGCGCTTGATTATACTTCACGCAGCTGTCATTCTAAGGGAAGCCGAGCGTCTTAAGCAAACCTGTAAGGAATCTTTTTGCTCAAAGCAAAGACCTGCAAGCACACCGCGCGGTCGGAACGGGAACTACATAGATTGCTACGATACTGCGTCCAGAAAACCGGGAGTTTTGAGGTTGTATTCGAGCAGATAGGTCAGGTGCTTTTCGACCAGCTGGCTCAGTTCCTGGTCAACCTCTTCAGGAACAGACCGGTTTTTAACCTGTGACCAGGGGGAACGCTGTAAGAAGCGCAGGTAGCGCAGAGCGTTTGTGCTCACCGCCCAGGCAGAAGGGTCTCCTGAGAGCGAACGCGGGCAGACCACGCCGCCCAATTTGGCAGAAAAGTACTGGTTTTCAGGTTGGATAGCTGCCCCGCAAACCACACATTCCTGCAATTGTGGTCTGAAGCCCAAAATATCCATCAGGTGCACTTCGTAATAGTGCACAGCCAATGCTGGAGAGATTCCGCTGTCGAGCCGGGCAAGCGTCTCGACTACCAGGTTGTAGAGCAGCCGGTTTTCGCCTTCTTCATAGGTAAAGCGATCGAGCAATTCCAAAACATACGCCGCCTGGGCAGTTAGTTTGAGGTTTTCACGGATATTGGCGAAGTTGCGAATCGTCTCAACCTGGGTGACGACCTCGAGGTTGCGCCCCTTTGCCAGTTGGAGCGATACCTGGGTGAAAGGTTCGAGGTGTCCTGCTTTTCGGCTTTTCAGTTTTCTGACCCCCTTGGCAATCGCCTGCAACTTGCCTTTTTCAAGCGTATAGAGGGTTAAAATTCGATCCGCCTCTCCGAATTCACGGTGGCGGATCACCATTGCCTGTGCCCGATAGGATCGAGATTCCGTAGACATGCCAAATCTCTCTAAATTTGCAGATCTTCCGGACCAAACGAACGGGGCAGGATGCCGTCCATCGTACTTTCGAAGGCGATGTTGCCCTGCTCATCTGCCAAAATCACGGGCATGTCCAGGGCGGAAAACTCGCGCATGACTTGCCGGCATGCCCCGCAGGGTGAACCAGCGTTGCTGGTTACCACGGCGATCGCTTTGATCTGGCGGTTTCCTTCAGAGATAGCCTTGAATATCGCCACGCGTTCAGCGCAAAGTCCGGACGGATAGGCAGAGTTTTCAATGTTCGCTCCGCCATAGATCTGCCCGTCTTCCGCCAACACGGCTGAGCCTACCGCGTAATGCGAATAGGGGCTGTAGGCATGCTTTTGATAACGATGTGCCGCATCGACAAGGCTATTTTTTTGCTCATTTGTCAGCACGGTCATGGGCATCCTCCCCATCGGTGGTTTCATCCTGAGAGGTTTTTTGAACTTTGACTTTCAAAATTCGCCGGGCAGCGACTTCTTCTACAGTGAACTTATAGTTTCCGCTGTAAACTACCTCTCCAGGCTGTGGAACACGCCCGAGCTGACCATAAATATAACCACCAAGCGTATCGGCATATTCATCTGAAAGGTTCAAACTGGTGATTTCATTCAACTCGTCAATTGTGGCGCGGCCCTGGATCATATAGCCGCCATCGGGCAACACTTCATAAAGGCTGACCTCACCGGTGTCATACTCGTCACGGATCTCGCCAACAATCTCTTCAACAATATCTTCAAGCGTGACTACTCCGGCAACGCCGCCGTACTCGTCAACCACCAGCGCCATGTGCACACCGCGCGACTGCATCTCAGCCAGCAAATCATCCACTTTTTTTGCTTCAGGAACAAAATAGGCAGGGCGGATCAGGTGACGTTGATTGGCGATACAATCATCTCCATCCACTACCGCCAGTAAATCCTTGGCATACAACAAGCCGATGACATTATCGATGGTGTCGTCATAAACCGGTACCCGCGAATGCCCGGCATTGATGAATTCCTGCCTGGCTTCCCGAATTGTGGTGTTCACGTCCATGGCTAACACATCCATACGCGGGACCATGATATCTTTTGTCATGGTTTCGCTGAAGTGGAAGATCGAATAGATCATCTCTCGTTCACCCTGGTCAAGTGTGCTTTCGGGTTGGTCTTGCTCAACCCAATCGCGCAAGCTTTCATCGGTTACAGAAAGCGTGACATTTTCTGCAAATTGACCCAAAACAGAGGTCATTAGGCGGGTAAGTGGGGCAACCAGGAAGTTGATCGCGCTGGCAGCGCCGGTCCAGCCAAGAGCGGATTTTTCGGGTGAGGCTAAAATTTTGCGTTCGACCAAGAATTCCAACGCAGTGACGATGATAATCACCAGGAGCAAAATCAACAATATCAGCCATATATTCTGGATGGTCGTTAAGCGGTCCAGCAGCAAAACAGATACTCCAGCCAGCATGTAATGGGTAATGATCAATCCCAGTCTTAGGGCAGTGCGCAAGCCTCGCTTCTCTATCAGGGCGATGGTTTTGTCGACCTTGCTCTGATTTTCGACGCGCAAGCTCAGCAGCCAGGGTAGCCGAACATGGGTGAATGATGATTTAGCTGCCGAGGAGATCAGGGTTAATACCAGGAATATTATCCACAAACCTCCAAGCAATATAGATTCCGTCACATTAATCCTTTCTTTCTTTCGGGCGGGCGGGCACACCAAAAACCAGTGTTTCGTCTGGCACATCTTTAGTAACCACAGACCCTGCCCCTGTTCTGGCATTTTTGCCAATTTTCACCGGAGCGACCAACATTGTGTCGCTGCCAATAAATGTATTTTCTCCAATTTCGGTATGATTCTTGCTTTTGCCATCATAATTGCAGGTAATTGTCCCCGCGCCGATATTGACATTTTTTCCAATCGTTGCGTTGCCGATGTACGAAAAATGCCCCATCTTGACGCCTTCCGCCAACTGCGAATCTTTCACTTCACCAAAATTACCCAGGTGGACGCCGTCTCGAAGCACCGCGTCTTTGCGCAAGTGGCAAAACGGACCAATGCTGACGTGGTTTCCGAGAGTCGCTCGTTCAGTCACGCTGTATGTGATTGTGCAGTCATTGCCAACTGCCGTGTCAGTCAGTGTAGTGTCCGGACCGATCTGGCAATTCTCGCCTATGCTTGTTTTCCCACGCAGGTGGGTGTTGGGCAGAATGGTCGTATCCTGACCAAGGGCAACGTCGCTTTCGACCGTGCAGCTTTCGGGGTCCAGGAATGTGATCCCGTCAAGCATCCACTGCCTGATCACGCGTCTCCGCATCGCTGCTTCACAGTCTGCCAGGTCAACACGTGTGTTGATACCCAAGCCTTCAGTGGGGTCGTCAAGCACAAAGGAATCGAGCTTTTTGTTTTGTTCGGTCGCCATGGCAACCAGGTCGGTAACGTAGTATTCACCCTTTGGTGATGTTTGAATGTTTTTCAAATTCTTCCATAACCAGGCGGCATCAAAGCAATAAGCTGATACATTGTATTCACGGACAGTTTTTTGCTCGGGGGTTGCATCGGCGTCTTCGACAATCGCGGTTACCTTGCCGGTAGCGTCCCTGATAACCCGACCAAAACCGCGGGGCACCTCACCAACAACGCTGGTCATGGTAAGGGTGTTTCCAGATTGCTGGTGGAACTCGATTATCGAAGCGACGGTTTCTTTACGCAGCATAGGCATATCTGCAAAGGTGACCAGCACAAGATCAGACTTATTTGCCAGCAGTGGTTCCGCGATCATAACGGCATGCCCGGTGCCAAGCTGTTCAGCCTGGAAGGCAAATTGAACGCGTTCGGGGTAAGTCTCTTCGACCAGTTGCCTGACCGTATCGCTGCCGTGCCCGACGATTATTATCGGAGCGAGATCACTGTGTTCAATAACAGCTGAAAGCGCATGCAAAACAATCGGTTTGCCCAGGATCGTATGCATCATTTTTGGCTTGCGCGATTTCATGCGCGTACCCAGCCCAGCTGCCAGGACGATTGATGCGATTATCATTGTTTACTCCGGGGGTTAATGCGCGGATATACAAAGGGACAAAACTGTCTCAATGTAAACCTGTATAGGTGTGGGTCTTCTTCGTCTGTTTCCACAATAAATCAGCCGGGGCACTTGGAGTCGAACCAAGATCAACGGATTCAAAGTCCGGTGTGCTGCCATTGCACCATGCCCCAAATTGTAGCCCATATTTTAGCATAGATTCAACCTGATGCCAAACTCGCCACAGCCGTCAATTTTACTACAGACCGAATCAACCTGTATGTTGTTGACTGGCGTATTCCTTCATCGATCTTACTCAGCAACCACCTTTGTGATCGTCCAGGAATTTTCAAGCTGCTCGATTTGGTATTCCGTCTGTTGCCCGGTGTTGTCTGTGTAGATAAACCCATCCAAATCGGTCTCAATTGCTTCTCGGACCTTGTTTTTGAAGGCGAGCGAGATATTTTCGTTGGTGCCCTGTGGAATCACGTAGATACTTGAAAGTTCTGCAAGAAAATTTAGCTCAGAATCAGTAATTGAATAACCACCAGGAACAGCCAGGATGCCATATTTATCGCCATCATATGAAAAAGAGTTTTCACCATTCTTCAAAGCGAGCCCAAGGTTTAGCCTGAATTCATGGGTGTTGATGACTTCGTTGTAATTCGGGTCGTATGCCTCAAGATACTGTGTGCTGGCTATAGCGGCATCGGTTCGGGTCGAAATCTGGGGCACCCGTCGATCCAGCGTGACCACATAGGTGGTGCCGTTGTGTTCAAAGGAGGTGGTTTCCTCTTCCAGGGCGTTCTCGATGGCTTGAGCCAGTTCAACCGAAACCAGGTTATCACCGATGGGCTTGATATTGCCTAAGAGCACCTCCGCGATTGGCACAAGTCTGAAAAGGCGGTATGTGTTATCGCCCAGGGTACCGATTGAATAGGAAACCTGGTTTGCCAGAAACTGGTCCTTATCTGTGCTTATTGCGGCTAAAAAAGCCTCCCTCTCGCGCGCGCTGAAGACTTCACCCTCCTTCAAGGTGTAGATCATGTCTTCGTTCAAAATCGCGCTGGCAGAGGGCGCTGGTGGCGCCGGGGTTGGGGTTAGATCAGCACCGCAGGCTGAAATCAGTGTAAGGATAAGTAGTGAAAATAGTAAGGTCGTAATTTTTTTATTCATAGATGCATTATTGTAACTGAATATTAATCTAGGGTGAAGGTTAAACGTTTCAGAAGCAGCAACTTTCAATGTGAAAATAAACTATGATTTTTGCCATGGTAAATTGCAGAATCTAATCAAATGACCGTGAGGGGAGGTCCCAATCGTGAGCGCTCATTCACTGCATAAATGGTCAGACCTCCCCAGCTCATGAACCGTGCTTCCAACAGGGTGGGTTTGGCTGATTAATAGATTTACCTTTTATCACGTTCTGAACCCACCCATACGGTTGTTTACAGATGCAGGTAGGAGTCGGTTGCCACGCAGTCTCGTCTTCATTCACTCTCCCTGTTTCCTGTTCCCGGTTCACGGCCTGAACCCACCTCTACGGTTGTTATCAATGCAAATAAATTTTGGGGTTGTAATTAAGCTTGCATTCTGTATTGTAGATCTAAATATTTCCAAATTTTGAGTTTCCGGTTTCGGAAAGAGAAACCGCCTCTTGCGAGGCGGCTTGTTAGCTTAACGAAACCAGACTTGCGTCATAAAGAGGATCAATAAAGCCCATACGATTGCTAATGCTGCTGTCAAAGCAAGACCGGCGAGTAGCGCGTAGAAGGTATAACGGCGGGCATCAGCAGCGCTCATGCGTTCGTTATACTCCTGCATAGTCTTTTTTCTCTCTGCCTCCCGAGCCTGCCTGTCAACAAAATTGGCGGCTTTATCGTGCCAGGGTGCGCCTGCGACGTTCATGTCGGCAATCACCCTGCCATCGTCATCCTCATATTGCATTTTCTGAGCCATCTTCTACTACAACACCTTCGTTATTGTACAGATGACATACTACCATATGTCCAGGTTCAATTTCACGTGTCTGTGGAGCCTCAGTCTTACAAATGTCCATAACGTAAGGGCAGCGAGTGTGGAATTTGCACCCTTTTGGCGGGTTTGCCGGTGAAGGAATGCTGCCTTCCAGAATAATCCGTTTCATCTTATAGTTTGGATCGGGCACAGGCACCGCGCTTAATAGCGCTTGAGTATAGGGGTGCAGTGGATTAGCAAACAGTTCGATCTTACCACCATACTCAACCAGGTCACCCAAATACATGACACCAACGTAGTCAGAAATATGCTGCACAACTGAAAGGTCATGCGAGATGAACAGGTAGGCGATGCCATTGGATATCTGCAACTCTTCAAGTAGGTTGATGATCTGCGCCTGGATAGAAACATCCAGCGCCGACACTGGCTCATCACAGACCACGAAGTCTGGGTTGAGGGCTAATGAACGGGCGATACAAATACGCTGTCGTTGCCCACCAGAAAATTCGTGAGGGTAGCGGTCTTTATGATAGGGCTGCAAACCACACTGGAGCATGACCTTGTCCAGGTGGTCTTCATATTCAGAAGCCGGCACGATCTTATGTTCGCGAACCGCCTCACCAATAATCTCGCTGATGGGCATTCGCGGTGACAGACTCGAATAAGGATCCTGGAAGATCATCTGCAGTTTTGGCCGCAGCACCCTGATACCAGCCCGGTCAAGTTTGAACACATCCTTACCATTGAAGAAGACACTGCCGCTGGTGGCTTCGTTCAGCCGCAGCATTGTCTTACCAACGGTGGTTTTACCGCTGCCAGATTCACCAACCAAACCCATGGTCTTGCCGCGCTGAATGCTAAAGCTGACATCGTCGACAGCTTTGACATAGCCAACAACTTGCTGCATCAAACCGGCTTTAATTGGGAAGTATTGTTTCAGGTTCTTTACTTCGACGATTTTGCCATTACTGCCGGCGTTCTGGTTGTTATGATTATTATTTGCCATAGTTAGCTATTACCTCTTCTTTTTCATAGAGATAGCATACCGCCATGTGAGACGGTGAAAGGAAATACTCAGGAGGATACGGTCCGTCACAAATTGGCATTCTCCGGTTGCAGCGATCTTTGAAGTAGCAGTAGTTCGGCATGTTGATCGGATTGGGAACGGTGCCGGGAATGCTATAAAGCTTCTCGACTTCGCGGTTAATCACCGGTTTTGAAGCCATCAGACCGACCGTGTATGGATGCATGGGGCTGTTAAAGACTTCATTGGCTGTGCCCTTCTCAATGATGCGACCAGCATACATAACAACCACAAAATCTGCCATCTCAGCGACAACACCAAGGTCATGGGTTATGAGCATAATACTTGAGTTGATCTTGTCTTTCAGACCGCGCAGCAAATCGAGGATCTGCGCCTGAATGGTGACGTCCAAAGCAGTGGTGGGCTCGTCTGCGATAATCAGGCGGGGGTTACAGGCAAGCGCCATGGCGATCATGATGCGCTGGCGCATACCACCAGACAACTGGTGTGGGTACATATCGTAAACCCCTTCGGCGTTGGCGATACCAACCAGTTCGACCATTTCCAGTGTGCGTGTTTTGACTTCCTCTTTGCTCATGTCGGGGTTGTGCAGCTGGATCACCTCGTCAATCTGGAAACCAGCGGTAAACACAGGGTTCAGGCTGGTCATCGGTTCCTGGAAGATCATCGAGACTTCATTTCCGCGGATTTTTTCCATTTCAATAATCGGAGTCCTGGCAATATCATAGACCTTATCGCCAGTATTCAAGCGGATTGTTCCTTCCACGATCTGACCCTGCGGTCTTTGCACAAGCTGCATCAGTGAAAGCGCCGTGACTGACTTGCCGCAGCCCGATTCACCGACCACACCAACGGTTGAACCAATTGGCACGTCATAAGAAACACCGTCGACTGCCTTTACAGTACCGATGTCTGTGAAAAAGTAGGTGTGTAGGTCATCAAACTCAACCACATTCCTGGGGTCTCGCATTTTCGTTAAAAATTCGCTTTCAGGGACGTTTTTGCGTTTGCGTTCCTTTTCAATTGCGTCGGTAATCCGACGATTTTCCCGACTGATCCGGTTAGATTCTCTCGCGGTTAAGTGAATCTTCTCGGTAATTACATTATCTTCCAGATCAGTTGTGTCGTATTGTGATAAATCTTTCTCTTCGGTCATTCTTTCACCTTAGCGTCTCATTCTCGGATCATATGCGTCGCGTAAACCATCGCCAACAAAGTTGAAGCCTAAAACTGTCAACAAAATCAAAGCGCCAGCAGGAATCCACATAAACCAATAGGTACCCATGATAAAGGCGTCAGAAGAAATGTTGATAATGGAACCCCAGGATGCCAGCGGATACTTAATTCCCAGCCCAAGGAAACCCAGGGTTGCCTCTGTAATAATCAACCCCCCCAGGCTGCCAGTTGCCGATACGATCAGAATTGGCATAACATTTGGCACCAGGTGTCGGAAGATCTTTCGGCTGGTGCGCACGCCTGTAGCTTCGGTTGCCACCATGAAATCTTGTTCGCGTAAGCTTAATATCTGACCACGAACAACGCGGGCGATACCAGTCCACCCCAACAAACCCAAGATAGCCATCAGGATGAACATACGGTGCATCGGTTCGACCTCCAGCGTATCCATTACAGAGCCAAAGATCAAAATCAGGGGCATTTGGGGGATACTATTGAACAAGTCGACAAAACGCATCAATGCGGTGTCAATTCCACCGCCAAAGTAACCCGAGATACCGCCAATGGTTACACCGATAACCAGTTCGATCAAGACTGCGACAAACCCAACCATCAAAGAAATCCGGCCGCCATACATCAGGCGGGTTAACATATCCATACCGTTGTTATCCAATCCGAGAAGATGGGCAGCAGTAGGAAACTCGAACATATTGATCAAAGTAGTCGTGGTTTCTCTTTTAATATAGAAGTTAGTGTTGACTCGATTAATGTCATACTCGGTGGTCACGCCATTTGCATCGGTATATTCAAATCCAGATTTCCGGTTGGTGATTGCTTCACGGGCGAGTGCTTTGAATTCAACAGAGAGGAATTCGCCCTGATCAAGGGGGTTCACAATAATGTCCGAAATCTCGGCAAATGGTTCGCCCTGATCATCAAGGATGGTGACCTGACCTTCATGCTCCACAATCTGGAATTCCCGGTCGCGAAACGTGAATGAAGTTTCGTCGTTCACGTTTGCTATCCCACTGCGCAGGCGGAAATCATAAGAGCTGACCTGTGCATTATCTTCTGCCCTATATGCATCAAAAATTGAATAGCTGGCAATAGCGACATCGTGTTGGGTGGAAACATTGATAGTTTTCAGTACCTGGCTGAGCACATAGGTTACTCCATTGAGTTCAAATGTGATATCGCCAGCGGCATTAGCTGCTTCAAAAGCCTCAGCAAAACCCGGAGGTAAGGTAAACCCGGGTTTGGGGTTAATTCTTCCCAACATCACTTCTGCGACATTTTCAAGCTCAGCGATGCGATAAAAACCCTCTCCTTCTTCAAAGAAAGCAAAGCTTCTGTTTCCTGAAGTGAAAACTGTTTCGCCTTTGCCTAAGGCAAGCAGGAATCTTGCGCGGTCTCCCCCGTCAAAGGTAGAATCCGGGTGAACCGAGTAACGTAACTCGGTGTTATAAATTGCTCCGGCATAGTCTTTACTGATGGCGTCTTCTTTATAAAAAACCTGGGTCTGTGTATAAGGCGACAAGAACGGACCCACAAAGGAGAACAAAAACATTAGCACCAGGATGATGAGCCCTAAAACAGCCAGTTTGTTGCGAATGAAACGCTTGAAAACCAGCATTCCGGGTGATAAGGTCTTGACCCGTCGGGCATCATCCAGTGCCATCGCCTGTGGAGGTGGGGGGCTTTGTATCGGCTCGTTAGGAAAATTGGTTGCTTCTAATTCACTCATTTTCCACCACCTAATTGACCCTGATCCGGGGGTCGACTACTGCATAGAGAATATCTGACAACAATATGCTTACCTGGGTTAACAAAATTAAAAAGACCATATAAAACATGGCAAAGGGAATGTCGCCACGAATGATCGCCTGGTAGGAAATATAACCAATCCCAGGGATCTGGTAGAGCGTCTCGGTGATCATCGCTCCGGTAAACATACCGGGTAAAATGCCACTCAGAGAAGTCACCAGGGGAATCAGTGTGTTTCGAAAAGCATGTTTATTGATCACGACTTTTTCAGGCAATCCTTTTGCACGGGCAGTCCGGATATAGTCAGAGTTTAACACTTCCAGCATGTTTGTACGCGTATAGCGCATCAGCCCTCCCACCGAAAGCATCATCAGTGTGATGATCGGCAGAACCAGGTGATAGCCGACGTCAACCGTTTGCTGGAAAGGAGTCATCGTTGAATGAAAACGCCCGGTCAAACCGTATAGATCGAACCATTGCAGCTTGATCGCAAATACGTATTTCAAGATCGTTGCAAGAAAAAAGGTTGGTAATGAAATACCCATCAGGGCAAAGAAAGTAATCGCGTAATCTGTGCGGCTATATTGCTTCCTCGCCGCCAGGATACCCAATGGTATTGCAATAAAAAATTGTACCAATGTGGTGACGACATTCAGGATCATCGACACCCAAATTACTTCCGAAAACTTCTCAGTTACTGGTACTGCATAATGCCAGGATTCGCCAAAATCTCCCTTAATTGCGTTACCCATCCAACCGAAGAAGCCGGGAATAATACCCTTATCCAAACCGTAAACCTGGTTTAATTCGGCGATCCACTCCTGGTACGTTTTTGTACTGAGGGGGTTCGAAGCTCGTTGACGGGCAACCGATTCAACGTATGATGTAGGTAAACTACGAATGACCGTATAAGAAAGCATTGCTCCAAAGAAGGTGATAAAGAGACCCAGGATGACTCTCCTTATAATAAAATTTTTCATAAACGCTCCTCAATTCACTGTGTGGGTAAAGGAAGACTCAAGTGGTTAGTGACATAATGAGCCCACCCAAGCGGGGTGGGCTCATTGTTTTCATTACCCTTTACAGGTCACTGGTTAGTTCATCTCTACCAGTTCGAGATCGTTCATCCAACCCCAGAAAGTAGTAATATCGGGAGTCAAGCTGTCGATATTGATACGTTCGGTGCTGAAGATGATCGCGTTCTTGCGCTGGTAGGTCGGAATTTCGACAGCCCAGTCAATGATGCGATCCAAAGCCTGTTTGTAGATGGCTTTGCGGAATGACTGTTCATCGCTCAGGCGGGCTTCCATAATCAGCTCGTCGAGTTCCGCGTCCATAATGTGATAGTGATTGGACGTGGAAGGACCGTCACCTTCAACGGTGTTGGTGCTGTAGTAGACCTGGTACATATCGGGGTCAATGGTTGAGCCCCAGGCTGCGGTCCAGCATTCCTGGGTGCCGGCATCCAGCGCATCCCAGAGGATGTTGGCGTCAGCGGGGTCGTTGATCTTGAGTTCGATACCGATGTTACCAAGGGAACTGCGGGCACCAGTCAAAATTGCGAAAGCGGGATGGTCACCAGTACCACCACCGGGAACGATAATTTCGTAAGAAAGTTTCGCGCCTTCGGGGGCTTCAGTGACAACGCCATCAACCACAGTATAGCCGGCGGCTTCAAAGAAACCAACGGCTGCAACTTCGGCAGCGGCATATTTTTCTTCCTGGGTCATGTCGGCGGTGTAGATGGGGTTGCCATCGACATCCACGGAGAATGCAATCGCGTAGCCTTCGTCAGTCGGCTGGGGAGCAGCCCAGGAGGTGTTGGAAATTGGATAGTTGATGACGGCAGCACCTTCACCATAGTAGCTGTCAACTGCGACGTCCCGGTAAACAGAGTAAATGGTGGCAAGCGCCCGGCGCAGGTTCTTGGAAGCATCGGAGGCGGGGTCACCGTCCACATTAACTGTGTTGGCGTTAATGCCGATGTAGCCATAACCAAGGTTGTCAACCAGACTCGTGGTAACCACGGGACCGGTCATTTCGCCATTGGCGTTGGCATCCATAACTTCCTGGAAGCGGGTCTGGTTGTAGCTCATCTCGCCAGCGTCGGCGACGCCAGAGGTCAAAGCGGTAACAACTTCAGCTGACTGGGTTTCGCGGAATTGGATTTCGCGGATCTTGGGGGAGCCTCTGTAATAGAATTCATTGGCTTCGAAGTAAACAACACGGTTGGTATATTCGACGAATTTGTAAGCACCGGCGCCCATGGGGGTGGCAGTCAGGCTCTGTTGTTTGGAAAGATCGCCGTATTCAAAACCGAACATATTGTTTTCGTAGTCGTAGAGATCGCGGCTGCCGTAGTAGTGCAGCGGAGTGATCGACTGACCAAGGATGCTGTAGACAGCAGGGGCTTCGTAGCCGTTGGTGACGACCTGGACGGTGTAATCATCGAGCTTGGTGATACCAGCGATGTTGGGAACACCCTCGTCGCCCATGGATTCATCCAGGGGTCCGAAGAAACCAATGAATGCAGTCTTGACGCTTGCAACGATATCGGCACCGTCTGTAGATTCGTATGGGAAGGCAGCACGATAATCGTTCTCGTATGAGAACAAGATCTCATTTAAGTAATCTTCAACGGTCGGGAAGGTTTCGACGAGGTCGTAGGTGGCTTCGGACGGAACTGTCAGAACGCCATCTTCGCCAACTTCGCCGAATCCCCACATAACCATACCAAGGGCAATCTGGAGACCTTCGTTTTCAGCAACATCAGCGGGGTCGTGACCGAGATAATCTGCGGCGTAGGCTTCGCGGTAGTTGCCATCAACGTAAGAAACGATTTTCTGGGCTTCAACCAAACCGGCAGCAGCAAGTTCGTCCCAGACATAAGCTTGTTGTTCTTCAGTCCAGGGATCTCCTGCATATTCGTGGTCCAAGCCAGCGGCATAGATGTCTTCGAAGAATGCATCATACTTGTCATAGACTTCCGAAGTGGTCTGGGTCTGATAGTCACTCAAACCGATAATCGGATAGGAGCTCAGGGTAGTTGAGCCTGAATAAGTGGGATCCAGGAATGTGTAGTAGGTGAAGATCACGTCATCAGCGGTGACAGGTTCGCCATCGGAGAACTTCATGCCAACGCGCAGGCGAGCGGTATAGGTGGTGGTGTCAGCGTCTGGGTCATAATCGACGTCGATGTCAGCAGCACCCTTATACAGGTAATCGACACCGTTGTAATCACGGGTTTCACCATCGATTGCGTTGTACACAATACCGCCAAGGCGGTCAGTGGTCATCAAGCCAATCTGGGTCATACTGGCAACATCCATGTCGTAGGCGGTTTCGCCAAAGAAGGGGCTGAACTTCTGTGAGAAGTCCTGGTAAGCGACAACCATGGGCGTGTCAATTGTTGGGGCGGTGGGAAGATTTTCGCCAAAAGGTTGTTCTTCGAAGACGGGTTCTGGCTCGGGTTCGGGTTCAACCTCGGTGGGTTCTTCAACAGGTTCTTCCACTGGAGGGGCTTCGGTTTCGACCACGGGGGGTTCGGGTTCAACTGGAGCTTCGGTGGGAGTGCCGCAAGCGGCGAGTGCAACGCCAAACATGACGAGCACAATCAAGATAGAAAGGTTTCGTGCAAATTTACTCATTTTTCTCCTAATTCTCCTTCTAAGATTTAGTTCATTATAAGTTAATTAGAAAATAGTGTCAACAACTGGCATGAATCGCTATTTTTAATCAACTTATTCGTTAGTTAAGGCGGGCTGCTCCTTGGAAATTTCGATGTTATTGGCTCTCTTGTAGATCAGCCAAATCAAAAAGGAGGCTCCCGCGATCAATCCGATATAAATCGCCTCAAGCTCAATAGCGAGCCCTCTGGCAACAATCAGCAAATAAATTAGTGCTCCCAACAAGCCAGCTGCCATAAAAATGAGGTAAAGCCGGCTCATATTAATGATCCGTTTGTAAGACAGCCCAATCTCCTCATTGCGATAGGGGCGTTTTTCAGCGGGCATTCTCAAGATTCCAGCCGCAAGGAACAAAAGCGGGAAAAATGCTCCGGTATATGGCAATGCCACGTAAATTTTATAAAGTCCGGGGTTGTTGATGCTGCCGGCGATTACGTGGAGTGCCAGAGTAGCAATAAAAAGTAGAAGAAAACGCCATCTGAGTGTTTTAATTTCGGTTTCTTCTAAGTTTAAGTTGAAGTAATCGCCGTGATAAACTGCGGTTTTCTTTAATTGACCCTTCGTGTCTTCAGTTTCGACAAGGGTGTAATCCTTGATGTATTTTTTAGATGCCATATGACTCTATTAATTCAATTATATCAAAGATTTACGACCTTTTTATCCTGAGTATTGTCATTGATAAATTCTCAATACGAAATTAAACGAAGGATGTTTACAAAATCGATATAGATTTTTAAGCGTATGGGGAGGTCCCCATCGTGAGCACTCAATCACTGATTCTTTTGTCAGACCTCCCAGTTCAAGAACTGCGCACAGGCATTGAAAACTGAAAATTAACCGTGAGTCCAACGGGGGGGGGGTGGCTGAAAAAAATCACCTTTGCTTACGTTGTGAACCCAATCTTGCCGTTTTTAAGTTCGATTAACCGTGCATTCTGTATTTACAATCTAAATTTTTCCGTATTGAGAATTGCAGTGTGCTATTTTAGCTTTCACCGCGCCGGCGAGAATTGCCATAAATCGCTAAAAACCGCGTCGTCGGGAGAGTTGACCCGGTCAGCGTGTATCCACAGGCGATATTGGGGCATCAGGGGGATGGCAGGCAGATATTCCGCCATCAAATCGGCATCATCCGGCGCTCCATCAACCGGCAGTCTTGTGGAAGCTTGCCAGCAGGCTTCAT
>Ga0209510_1000827_pt1 | contig 39154 bp, 35 predicted proteins | sample BiotimSIPDNA_FD_185749 | JGI IMG/M metagenome (GOLD analysis project Ga0209510, IMG submission 185749) | Anaerobic biogas reactor microbial communites from Washington, USA - Biogas_R1 time_0 SIP DNA (SPAdes) (version 2) | ecosystem: Engineered > Bioreactor > Anaerobic > Unclassified | place...
AGCTTCAAGTTTGAGGCTTTGAAAACTGAGAAGAAAAAGCAGATGATCAGGAAAAGAAAGAAGGATGAAAGCACTGTCCCTAAAGCGAGTTTCACAATCTTGAAAACTGGCAAAACCTCAACCCCTTTTGCCAGCTTGTTCAAGGCTATAATTCATGATGATCTTCCTCTTTCATCGTAGATCACGGGCTTTTGAAACAGATATTTTCAAATTGGAAAGCAAAGTGATAATGTCCTAAAGCAGCAAAATAGAAAAGACTTAATTAATATCAGGAGCTATGAAATGGACGATAGAAATGAACAGTAAAGAGTTAGCCCGAAAGAGTGAAATTGAGCGCACAGACTTTACTATGCAATTCTCAAGAAGCTTTATCAAATTGGTAAACAAACTAACCTTTACGTTGCTTGCCGTCTTGGTGCAGGGATGTTAAACTTAGTCAAGGCTGTACGAAATGCAAACCCAGGTCAAAGCAACCTCATTAGAAGCGCTGTGTGGGCAATTTGATGCCCGGCAGGTGATTCTCTATGATGCCGGGGTTCTAAGCGCCCACCCTCAATTGGCAGAAGGTGAGCATGACCGCTGGCAAATCTATGCCAAACTGCACCTTTCTCTCAATCACGCTTCCCGGCTGCACGCCTATTCCCCCGCAACCGAACCACTGCTGGTATTGGCACATCAGCTCTCTCCAGCAGCCATCCTCTTCCTGCTCTACCCTTTTACTACGCGCATTAATGTGTTGGAAGCCAACAAAATCGCTCTCAGCAACCATATCTCCCAGCCTGAGCCGGACGCGCTCACCCAGGCAGCCCTGCAGCTGAGCATCAATGACCTAAAACCTTCCACGCCTAAGACTCCCGACAACTTTCACTCAATTTTCACCGACCTGGAGAAGTCTGCCCCAAGCCACACACCGACAGACACCCAACCAATTACCATCCGTAAACAGCAATTCTAAAAATGGAAATTTTTTGATCTAAAATGTAGAATGCACGAGTAATCGGATTCCAGAATGGCATGGGTGGGTTCAAAACGTGAGGAAAGGTGATTTTTTTAATCAGCCAAACCCACCCCGTTGGAATCACGGTTAATTTTCGGTTTTCAATGAATGTCCGTGGTTCTTGAACTGGGCAGGTCTGACTAAGTAAGCGGTTATTGAGCGTTCACGATTGGGACCTGCCCCTACATTTTCGCATCTTGTTAGGGCAAAAACCCAGAGTTTATTTTCACGTTGAGAATTGCTGATCCGTAAGTAAAAACTTTTTCCAGCCCTCGCGGCAAGGTATACTAAACCCAAGCCTTATTCAAGGAGTTAACCATGCCAAAAATTCTCTATCTGCTCGACGGTCATGCCATCGCCTACCGCGCATACTTTGCCCTCACTTCCGGCAGCTCCACCTACTGGACCACCAGCAAAGGCGAGCCCACCGCCGGGGTTTACGGCTTTGCCAACCGGCTGATTCGTTTGTTTGAAAAAGAAGAACCTGATTATGTGGCGGTCAGTTTTGACACCGGACGCACCTTCAGGCACGAGATGTACAAACCCTACAAGGGCACCCGCGCGAAAATGCCCGATGACCTTCGCGTTCAGATCCAACGTATCCGTGAAATGGTCGATTCCTTCAATATTCCCCGCGTTGAACTTGACAATTATGAAGCTGACGATGTCATCGGCAGCCTGGCGCGCTGGGCAAGCGAAGAGAAGGGGCTGGGGGTCAAGATTATCACCGGCGACCGCGACATGCTCCAGTTGGTCACCAACAGCGTAATCGTTTCGCTGCCAGATCGCAAAAATGGCGGCGATAAAGACTACTTCCCCGAGGATGTTTTTGAACGCATGGGCGTGCGACCCGACCAGATCGTCGATTACAAGGCATTGGTCGGGGATGTCTCCGATAATATTCCCGGCGTTCCTGGGGTCGGCGATAAAACCGCACGGGATTTGCTGGGGCAATATGACAATCTTGATAATATTTTTGCGAACCTCGAAAACATCAAAGGGCGCGCCTACAAACCGCTCAGCACAGGGCGCGAGATTGCCTACCTTAGCCAGGACCTGGCGCGCATCCGCACTGATCTGCCGATAGTCCTGGACCTCCGGCAGGCAGAACCAGTCTTGTTTGACCCGCTGGCAGTGGAAACCTTGTTCGAAGAGCTCGAATTCCGCACACTCACCCGCGACCTTAAAAAACTCAATGCCCGCTTGCAGCCAAACATGAATGGCAGAAATGGTATGCAAGCAAGTCTCTTCCCTGAAATTGCTTCCACTGAACAAAAAGATGAATTACCTCACGACGATTCCTTCGAAACCGTGCTGGTCAGCGATATGCAAGCGCTCGAGGACTGCGTTGCCGATCTGCAGTCTTCCAGACAAATCGCTTTCGACACCGAAACCACCGGGTTGGACCCAATGCGTGATGACCTGGTGGGTATTTCGCTTTCAAGCAACCCGGGCAGAGGCTATTACATCCCCCTCGGTCACCGCACCGGGCAGCAGCTCGAGCTCCAGGTGGTGCAGGCAGCGCTAAAACCAATCCTCACCGACCCGAACATCCAAAAAGTGGCTCATAACGCCAAGTTCGATCTGATTGCATTGCAGCAAGCCGGTTTTAATGTTAGCCCAGTTAGCTTTGACACCATGGTTGCAGAATGGCTGATCGACCCAACCTCACGTAACCTTGGCTTGAAAGCCCAGGCAAGAACCCGGCTGGGTGTTGAGATGACCCCAATAGAAACGCTAATCGGCAAGGGTAAAAGCCAAATCAGTATGGATGAAGTCACCATCGAAAAATGCGGCGAATATGCCGCCGCCGATGCTGTTATGACCCTGCGCCTCGTCCAGCCGATCAGTGACGATCTGCGCGCACACAATTCTGAGCAGCTTTACCAGTCGCTCGAAAACCCCCTAATTCCCATCCTGGCAGACATGGAGGAAGCTGGCATTTTGCTTGACCTTGACCTTTTCAAAACTTTCTCGCAGGAACTTTCGGCACAGGTCAGGCAGTTATCTGAAGAAACCTACCGCTTTGCAGGGGAAGAATTCAATCTGAATTCCACCCAGCAGCTATCACAAATTCTGTTTGAAAAATTAATGCTAACCCCTCCGGACCGCTCGAGAAAAACCAGCAGTGGAAACTACTCAACCTCCGCGGCAGTGCTCGAAACGATGCGCGGACAGCACCCGATCGTCGACACAATTTTGGAATACCGCGAGTTGGCTAAGCTGCAAACCACCTACGTGGATGCCCTGCCCAGCCAGGTAAACCCCAGGACTGGTCGCGTACACACCACCTTCAACCAGACCGGCACGGTCACTGGACGGATCGCCTCGCAAAACCCGAATTTACAAAACATTCCCATTCGCACCGAACAAGGTCGGCGGGTGCGCCAGGGTTTCATCGCCGCGCCGGGGCAAAAATTGCTGGCGGTCGATTATTCACAAATCGAGCTGCGCATCGTTGCCCACCTGGCACAAGATGAAGCCATGATGCATGCCTTTCACCAGGGGCAGGATATCCATGCCGCTACTGCCGCCGCCATCACAGATGTGCCTTTAAGCGAGGTCACCAAGCAGCAGCGCCGGCATGCCAAGGCGGTCAATTTTGGTCTGATCTACGGCATGAGCCCCTTCGGTCTCACCCGCACCACCGACCTGACCCTGGCAGAGGCAGAGAACTTTATTAGAGAGTATTTCAAGGAATTCCCCAACGTCAAAAAGTGGCTCGACAATACCCGGCTCAAGGCATCGCAGCAGGGCTATGTGGAAACCTTGCTCGGGCGCAAGCGCTATTTCCCGGCACTTGCAGCCGGCACGAATTACACTATCCGTCAGCGGGAGGAGCGCGAAGCGATCAACGCCCCCGTTCAGGGCACCGCTGCCGATATCATCAAGCTTGCCATGATCCGCCTTCCCGATGCTTTGAAACAAGCCGGGTCAAAAACACGAATGCTATTGCAGGTGCACGATGAACTGATTTTTGAAGTGCCCGAAGCCGAAATAGAGCCCGCAACAAAATTGGTTAAAGAAGTGATGGAAAGCGCTTACGTACTATCAGTCCCCCTGATCACAGAAGCCCGCATAGGGGAAAACTGGGGCGAATTGACAGTGGTCGACCCTGACTTGCCAGTGATTTTTGAGGAAAAATAATAATTCCACTTTTAAGGTATTATCACAATAATTATCATGTTTCCTTGTTATAATTCTAAATGCATAATTTGGTTAAAAGATAACATATACTCTTTGTTCTTTTTAGTTAACATAGGGAGACAGCATGTCAATTTCCAGCAAGCTTTCTCAAAAATTGGAAGATGTCAACAATTTCATTTCTGAAAGTAAGTGTGAAATTGTTAATAACCGAAATATCCAAAGTGGAGTGCAATTATTAATCTTCAATGGATCAGAGTTTGTTAATATAAATGTTTATGAGACAGGGAAAATACATGCACATGGTAAACCAAGTGACTTCCTAGATTTTGTTAAGGGGTGGATAAAATTACAAACAGATGAAAGAACGATGCATACTCAACGTGAAAATTCCTTAAATGCAAACCGCACATCCAAGTACAAATTATCCACAGAAAACATTGAAAAGGTAAGAAATGATATCATGGAGAATTTCCATGAATTTACAACCATCATTACAAAAAATGAACCTGCTGAGTTTTATAGACTAGAAATAAACCAAGATGCTGAAAAGGTTTTCGTCACACAATTTTCCTCCGGGACTTTATTGATCCAAGGTAAAAATAGCTTTATTTTTGGTAGAGTTTGTGATTTGCTGGACAGCCACATAACTCAAACCTATGAAGACCGAACACGAAGTTTTATTCCCGACTCACCGTCTTTAGAGGTTGTCTCGCAGTATATTGATCAAAACCCTCGTTCGGAAAATGATGCCGTAAACTGGCTTCAAAAAAAATTAAATAAAGATGTATTAGATTTTCTATGCCAAAAAGACCATCAAACCCTGAAATCTGCAGCTGGTGTTTACCTTGCTATACAGAATAGTAAATCCATTCTTGAGGATTATTCGGTGATTGTGATGCCTTTCGCTAAAGTTTATGAAGGTTTCATAATTGAATTGGCAATTAACCTGGGATTAACTGACCGCGAGAAAATTAAAGAAAATTTATCTGAAGTGCAAATTAGCAAATGGATTGGAGAAATTAAGACAAGAATTCCAGATAATAGGAGATATAGTCTTATTAGCAATTCATTAATAAGTGCTTGGGATTGTAGGAATAAGACGATGCATTCAGATCCGGAATATCCTTTAGGCATAATTTCATCGCTTATTGATGCAGACAAAGAAATTTCCATGATTATTAGAGCCATGGAGCAAGCCCATAGACTATTTATTAGTGAACAATTCAAACTACGCAAAACTTCTACCATATAAGGAAATTATTATTGAACAGGAGACCTTATGAATATTCAAGAGATAATTTCCTCAGCCGATGATTTGAGGAAAGCTGAACGATACGCAGATGCAATAGGTTTATATCAACAAGCCTGGGAGTCTGAAAAACAACCATTTGTAGTAAGGAATATAATTTTTTGTTACAGAAAATTAAAACTTTTTCAAGAAGCGGAATCTTTTCTACTTGAGGCCCAAAGACTTTATCCGAACGATAAATACATCCAATCGGAAGCTGGTTGGCTTATTTATGATGCAGAGATAAAACCTGCTAAGGAAAACCGAGACATTGGAAAGGCGATCTATTTTGCGAATAAAGCAATTGCGATTGGTGAAAACCAATTGTTAGCCGTAAGGACTTCAATAACTATCGCACAAATAGCGAAAAGTTTGGCAAATCCAAATTGGGCGAAAATTGCTGAGTGGTTAGAAAAAATATCATCCGACGATTTAAGCCCTGAAAAAAATGGAAAAACGTACATGTCTGAGCGTGAATGGTGGTATGTTAATTATTCACGATCCTTGTTTGAAATTAACGACTATATTCGATCACGAGAGGTTGCCTTAAGTGGATTAAAACAATTTCCCGATGAAATTCATTTATTACGAACTGCAGGCTTAGCAGCGTACAAATCTGGGGACCTTTCTCTTGGTGAAATAGAAATTGAACAGTTATTAAATCACCGAGAAAAAGGCTGGTATGTGTACAGTGATCTTGCGGAAATAAAAGCCGATGCGGGCAAATTAGAAGAATCCTTAGGATTATTTTGTGAAGCCTTCTTGGAATCAAATAATGACTCTTTTAAACTTAAAGCCTTTGTGAGTTTTGCAGCCGTTGCACTTCAGCTAAACAGACTTGAAGATGCAGCCGCCCATATTGAATTAGCAAAACTCATAAGATCAAAAGAAGGCTGGAATGTACCCACTGAGTTGTTAAACATGGAATTAGCAATAAAGGCGGCATTTAGTAAGCAACATATTGATTATCCAACTTTTCCAACGTGTATTACAACATTATCTAACCACTGTAAATCAATGTGGGAAAAGGAGTCGCTTCAGAACCTTGAAAGACACGTTGGTTATATTGATCGATTTGACAAATCCAAAAATTACGCCTTTATCACCCCTACCCAAGGAGGTGATGATGTGTATGTACAGAGGAGGGACATACCACAAGCATGCCAGTTTAATGGAGCAATGGTTGAGTATTCAACGGAACGCTCTTATGACCCAAAGAGAAATCGAGAATCTCAACGAGCAATAAGAGTACTTTGTTCGAAATCTAGTAGCTCGTAGATTCTATTAAATATCACACGCCAACCGTCTGGCTCTGCAACTGCCCGCGCAGCTGCAAGATTTGCTTTCGGGTGCGGTCGTCGGTTTCAACCAACTCGGAAATCTTGTCACAGGCATACATGACGGTGGTGTGGTCGCGTCCGCCCAATTCTTCTCCAATCCTCGGCAGCGAAAGCTCGCCCAAATCACGCATCAGATACATCGCCACCTGGCGGGGAAAAGCCACATCCCTGGCACGGCTGCGCCCGGTTAGGCTGTTTTGGCTGACATCGAAGAAATTGGAAACCACTTCAAGCACGGTCTTTGGGGTGATACTGCTGGGCTGGGGCAAAAAGTCTGCCAACGCACGGTCACACAGGCTCAACGAGAGTGGTTTTCCGCTCAATTGCGAAAAAGCCAAAACCCGGTTCCAGGCTCCTTCCAATTCGCGCACGTTGGTTTGAATTAGTTTTGCAATCCGCTCGATCACCTCTTCGGGCACGTGCTCTGCTGCTTTTTCAGCCTTGGCGTGCAAAATTGCCAGCCTGGTTTCATAATCTGGTGCCTGCATGTCAACCGTCAGCCCCCACTCAAAGCGCGAACGCAGGCGCTCTTCCAGGGTGCTCATCGCCTTGGGCGAGCGGTCAGAGGTCATCACGATCTGTTTGTCCTGCCCGTAAAGGGCGTTGAAGGTGTGAAAAAACTCTTCCTGTGTCGAGTCTTTGCCGGCGATGAACTGGATATCGTCAATTAAAAGCACATCCACCTGGCGGTACTTTTCACGGAAAGCGGCGGTCGTCTTGGTTCGGATGGCATGCACCAGGTCGTTGGTAAACTCTTCAGAAGATACATACAAAACCTGCTTGCCCTGCTGTAACACAGCGTTGCCGATGGCATGCAGCATGTGGGTTTTGCCGAGCCCTACGCCGCTATAGATAAAGAGCGGGTTATAAGCGCGGGCTGGGTTTTCAGCGACAGCCTGGCAGGCGGCATGTGCCAGCCGGTTGGCTGAACCAACCACAAAATTATCAAAGCGATAGCGCGGATTCAGGTGCGTGTCATACCGATCGACCTCGATCGGAGCAGGTTTCGGGATCGAGACAGTGGTTTCTTCCAGGTCAACCTGCGGCGCAGCCCAAACCCGAAATTCAACACTGACCGGTCGTGCCATCATGCCCGAAAGTTTGTTGACTACCGTGCTCTTCAGGCGACTATCCAGCCAGTCACAAGCGTAGGCGTTACCGGCACCCAGAGCAAATGTTCCAGAATTGTCTTCATAAGAGATCAATTGTGTGTTCTTCACCCAGGTATCAAAAGAAGCTTTGCTAAGCTCCATTTGTAATTGTCCGATTGTTGCCTGCCATGCTTGTTGCGCATTCATGCGGTCTGCTCCTCATCCTATTTTGTCAATGCGGTCCCCGAACTCAGACGGTGAAATATCGGTTAGCCTTTATGTCGATTCACCCAAACTGCTTGTGTTTTGTCTTTGTAAAGTGAATAATCGAATTCTAACACTTCGAAACCGGTTTTTTGGTTTCACGGTTTAAAATGTTTACATGTTTTAAGGTTGGTTTTTTAACGATTATGCGGCGATTTCGCTAATCATCAAAAAGTAATCTGGCTAAAAAATGAAACCCTATTTGGGGGGATACGGCTGAGCTGACACCCCCATATGTGGGTTGTTTTTGGATATTAGATCATATTTTCCAAATATTTGGGCATGTTATTTATCACAAACATATCTTCTTGCTGACGCAAAATTTCGTGATAGTGATTCACAATTTTGCATTTGCCATTTTGCCTTAGTTAAGACTACGCGCTCATTCGCCTGAATCTTCAAGCATAAGCCTGGCAGCTCTTCTGCCAATCTCGACTGCGAAATTTGTTCCTCGATCCCAGGGGTATACCTGGCTCATGCTGGCAAACCATAAACCCTCAATCGGAGTCTTGATATCCGGTACGTTCTTGCTATGTTCCAGCAGCGGGATCGGTTGGGCATAACCGGTCTTGCTCACCCATACTTTCTTTACCCAATCTTCTGAAAATTCAGGATTGATCTTTTTAAGATGAGGCAGGAACTCAGCCAGCAATTCGTCATCAGTCTTGCTGAAATTAGGGTGGTCTTTCTCAAGGTAATCGCCAATATAAATAATGTGATCACCGCCGAAGTATTCCGGCTTGAGGAAGTTGGTATGCTCCACCAGAGACAAGAACGGGTAGCCAGCTTGCTTGGGGATGTTGTACCAATAGTAACCATCGGGCGAGAGCGGATGTTTCAACGAAAGCGTCATCACCACCGCGCCCATATGATTGAGTTTCATCAGTCCAGCCAGGTAATCATCCGGCAATTCAGGGGCAAGCCTTGCCATCAGACCGGGCGAAAGTGTCACCAAAACTTTGTCAAAATGCTCGGGTTCAGCCTCACCGACGAAAACATCCAAGCCACCCTCTTCATTTTTCATGATCGACCCCACAGGCTGACCATAACGGATGTCGACACCATCATCGACTAACTTCAGCGAGAACTTGTCTGCGAATTCCTGAAACCCGCCCTGAAAGGTGCCCAGGCGGGTGGTGCGAACGTGCAGCCTCGCCCACATCCAAGCCATGTTTACTTTGTCTGACCAGTTTTCACCAAACTTACCATCCAGCATCGGTTTCCACATGCTTTCAAAAACCTTGTTGCCAGCCCATTTACGCATCCAGGCATCCGTAGTGACTTTTTCGAGCGGTCTCCATCTCTTCGTGAAGCGCAGGTAAAGCCCCACCAACCCAAAGCGGATCTTATTGATGCCCCAGCCAAGCCCGGGATACATAATCGCTGCCGGTATTGAATCAAACGGATAGAATTTGCCCTTGTGATACATCACGCTTATCGGTTTGGGGAACAAGACCTGGTCAGACCAGCCCAATTCTTCAATCAGCCCTAACAGGTGCGAATCGCTCTGAAACCAGTGGTGATAAAAACGTTCGACCGACCAGTCCCACTCCGGTTCTTTAAAGCCTGAAGCCAGACCACCGGGCACCTCGCCCGCTTCAAAAACAGTAACGTCATGCCCGCTCTTTTTCAGGTCAAGGGCGGCGCTCAAGCCGGCGAATCCAGCACCAATCACGGCGATTTTCTGTTTATCATCTGTCATTTTTTCTCGCTTCCCGGCTTTAATCGCCCTGACTGGCTTCCTGGTCTTTATATTCTTCCTGAATGCTCATCAAATCGGTGGTCAGACCAAAGCCTTCCTTCACAAAGAAAAAAGCTCCAACCAACGTCACCGGCACCCATAATGCTACGCGCAGAAGCAGGGCATAGCTGAGCGCGTTTTCCGGGCTGACCCCAAACAGAGCCATCATCGATTTTGTGGCAGCATCAAAGGTGCCCAAGCCGCCCGGAGCAGCCGGAACCAGCAGCACCAGGTTGACGATGCCGACCACCATCAACAAGCTCTGGAAATTCAAATTGAGCCCCATCGCTTTCATTACGCCCCAATAAAGTCCTGCTTCGATCACCCAAATCATGACCGACTGGGTCATCACCAACAGTGATTGGATCGGTGAATGCAAAACCTGCAGACCGTCTGTAAATTTTTCGATGATCCCTGTCAGCGGTTCCCGCATTTTTTTTGGGACCAGATGGGTGACCACCCAAGCGGTGACCTTGCGCATCTTTTCGGGCAGCAGCACCATGGCGATGAAAATTATCAGAATTAAGCCAAAAATCAAGCCAACCCAAAAAGCGCTGGTTTCTATGATTTTGACCCACTGACTGTTAGAGGCAAAATTGGTGAGTTGACTCAAATTGAGCAGCACCAGGGCTAAAATGGCGATCCCGTCAAAGAGGTGCTCGACGATAATCGTAGCCAGGGATGCCGAAATGGGCACATCTTCCTTCTTGCGCAGCAAAACCGTTCGCAAAAGGTCACCAGCCCTGGCGGGATAAATATTGTTTGCCATGTAGCCTGCGGAAATTATCGGGAAAAGCCTGAGGACTGATAGCGACTTCATCGGTCTCAGCAAAGTTCGCCAGCGCCAGGTACGCACAAACAGGGAAACAAAATAAAACCCGATTCCCGCGGCAACATATGCCAGGTTGGCGCTCTTAAGCTGCTCCCAAACCTGGGGGAAATCAATATTGCGAAAAGCCAGCCATAAAAAAATGGCACTAACCAAAAGCCCTAACCAGACATGCCACTTCTTGATTTTCATGCTTTCGATTGTACCTCAATTGCGTGAATATTCCTCGTTACTGTAGGACAGCCGCCCTACCCTCCGCTGTCGAAATCTGTTTATAATTGACTGTGGGTTAAGGAGGAGATCATGACAAAATTACGTTCTGCCATTTTCGGCCACGCTATCGGTGACGCGCTCGGTTTACCCGTTCAGTTTCGCCCGCGCGATAGTTTCCACATCACTGGCATGACAGGTTATGGCACCTTCAACATGCCGTCAGGCTCTTGGTCTGACGATACTTCCATGACCATCGCCACCTGTGACTCCATTCGTATCAACCTGGGCAAAGTTGACCCGGCTGACATCTTCAAACGATTTGAGGATTGGTATCACCGCGATTTCTACACTCCCTTTGGTCAGGCGTATGACATTGGTCGAACGACCTCAGCGGCTATGCGGGCGCGCGAGGGGCAGGGCGATTATTGGTCCAACGGCAATGGCTCGTTGATGCGCATTTTACCGCTGGCATTCACAGATGCCGATGATGCCTTGATTGAAGAAGTTTCAGCTTTGACCCATGCTCACAAGATCTCCCGAAAAGCCTGCGTTATTTACATCCGTATCGCCCGCGCATTGATCAATGATGATCAATATGGATTGACCTATCCAGAACCTTTCCACCGACTTGAAAACATTGCCTCACTCGAAAGGGAAGAAATTAAATCGTCGGGCTTTGTTGTAGACTCGCTCGAGGCGGCTGTTTGGTGCTTGTTGACCACTGACAGCTATTCGGAATGTGTGCTTAAGGCCGTTAATCTTGGCGATGATACCGATTCGATCGCGGCAATCGCCGGCGGATTGGCTGGGATTAAATACGGCTTCGATACCATTCCAACTGATTGGCTTGACGCCCTCCAGGCGAAAGATGTGATTGAAAGCTGCTTGTTTTGATCAACTCGATTGTGCCGGGGCTACTTCGCGACACTGACACAAGCGTTCATTCTGTACCAGCAGCTTTAGGAAAATGCTCTTTCATCCGCCGCTGCAGTTCGCGCCGGGATAAAAAAACCTTGTGCTCACAGGTCAGACACACCAGTCCAAAATCAGCGCCAATGCGCACCACCTCCCACTCGAAACCACCGCAGGGGTGCGCCTTTCGCAGGCGTAACTTATCGCCTATCTTAACCTCTTCAAGCATGAAGGCATTATAACATCGCCATGTTATAATTTTCGCTTGGTGCGGTCGTTCACCGCGCCCCCAAGCGTATGACCAACCTTAACCCCGCTCAACTCATCGCCCGGATCATTACCCTGATCGTCGCTTTGACCGTGCACGAATTTTCGCACGCCTTCGTTGCCACACGCTTTGGTGATAGCACTCCCGCGAATGCCGGTCGCCTGACCCTCAACCCCCTCAAACACCTTGACCCATTCGGCTCGCTTATGCTTGTTTTGGCTGGTTTCGGCTGGGCAAAACCGGTGCCGATCAACCCTTACGTGATCCGCCAAAACCACCGTGCTGGCGTCATGCTCACTTCGGTCGCCGGACCGCTCTCCAACCTGATAATGGCAGTGCTGGCAGCACTCATCCTGCGGCTGGGTCTGTTCCCGGTTACCTACCAGGTTAACGCCATTCTTCCTACACCTGGTTATTTCCTGGTTGAGTTTATCTATGTTAACGTGGCACTCTTTTTGTTCAACATGCTTCCTCTGGCACCGCTGGACGGGGAAAAAGTGCTCGAATTCTTCCTGCCCAATAGCTGGAGAGGGTCTCTTCAAGCCATCCGCCAATACGGTCCCTTTATCTTGCTTGCCCTGGTTTTCGTTGGACCGCTGGTGGGGTTTGACCTCTTCGGCGTAATCATCCGGCGACCATTGATGGCGATTGTCAATTTTCTGATCAGAGGTTGACGGCTCTGTGGCTTACTATTGTTATATGGTTCGCTGTGCTAACGGCGCGCTTTACACCGGCTGGACCACCGACCCCATCCGGCGGTTAAAGCAGCATAATGCCGGGCAGGGCGCTCGCTACACCCGCATGAACGGACCATCTGAGTTGGTCTATGTGGAAGCGATGGAAGACCGTATGGCGGCAATGAAGCGGGAACTCCAGATAAAAACCTACACTCCTTCCAAAAAAGCCGCTCTCTGCGATATGGAAAGCAACATCCTGTCGGATTTTCTCACCCTCTGCGAAACCGACAACTAGTAATCTGCTTTTTTTTATCTCCCTCTGCCGCCCTTGCCTGCAACCCCGCTGACTGCCAAACTCTCTGTCATCGCCCTGCTTCTTCATACTTCGGGAATGCAGCTTTACTTTCCAGTCTCCTCACCAAATTGTCGTAAAGCTTGTACCCATTAAGGTATACTTTTAACCACCAAATTTATAACTTAACCCGGAGGGAAAATGACAAGCTCGCTCTTACCTCAATTATTCGCGGGGCTCCCGAATTTTCTCGCGCAAACACCCCAACAAGCGGCCAATACGGTCACGATCGTGATCGGCGTCCTCCTGATCCTCGCTTTTATCGGGCTGCTGGTTTGGCTCTATACAACCAACAAACTGCAGCAATGGTTCCAGGCTGGCACTCAAAGCGGTAAGTGGCGTTTTCAGGATATGCAGCTCGCCAACGAATCGAAAAAGATCGAACGCACAAAAACCCAACAAATCGAGGAGCTCGGGCAAAAAGCCTGGCAGGCGCGGGTAACTGACCCCAGTTACGAACAAGCCTGGGCAGACCTCGAGGCGATCAAGACCCAGATAGACCGGATCAAAGACCACTCCCGCACGCTGCAAGACCAGCTCAACCAGGTCAGCCTGCAGCACGATGACCTTACTCAAAATTTTGACAACCAAATCACCCAATTAGACCACCAACGCAAAGACACGGAAGCGAAATTGAAGGTCGCCCAGTCTGAACTGCGCCAACTCGAGTCGAACATCGAGGGTCTCGCCAACCAAAAAAGCTCTCTGCAGCGTGAGATCAAAGCCACTCGTTCAGACCTGATCAACACCGAAGGTTCCGACGAGCCCGACCGGGAAGACATCCTCCTCAACCTAAATTCCAGGCTTGATGGACTGGTCTCTGAATTGCTCTCAGTCAGCAACGACGAACCCGAACTTGCCTCACAAATTCCCAGCCGTCAATCAGATGTCCTGTCGCTTAATTCGCGTGTGAATGAATTGAGTGATCAGGTGCGCCGCCTGGAAGGGCAGAAAAGCCAGGAACTGGAACCATTAACCCTGCAAATGGAAGCGCTTGAAAAGCAATTGCGTACAAAAAACGATGAAATCAAAGACCTCGAACGCAAGATGGACCCGATGCAAAGCTCACTGGGCTACCTGGTCGATAACGCCCGCCCGGTCTCTGATAGCTTGCAGGAAAATTATGCTGCCCTCGACGATACTTATCGGCGGCTCGCGGAGACCACCCAGGAGCGCACTGAAATTGATGCTAAATTGGGCGACCTGGATCAATCTGCCTCCCGAAATTTTTACTTGCTGGTTTTACTGGGCGTAATCATCCTCGTTATTGGTATTTTGCTGATCACAGGGGTCATCTAAATGAGCGACACGCAGAGGACAATAAAAGAGACTATCCCACTCCTAAGCCGGGAGGAAAAGTGTGGCATGGGCTCCGGGCAGGATACCTGGCGCACAAAAGCAGTTCCCCGCCTGGAGATTCCTTCGCTGCTGGTTCACGATGGCCCTCACGGTCTGCGTAAGCAGCCTTTTTCAACAGGCAATTTTGGTTTAAACGAAAGCATACCGGCAACTTGCTTCCCAACTGCCGCGATTACGGCTTGCTCTTTCGACACTGATCTCCTCTCGCAAATCGGCTCAGCCATAGCCAAAGAAGCCCTGCTGCAGGAAATTGATGTCGTTTTAGGTCCGGGGATTAATATCAAGCGCTCGCCCTTGTGCGGTCGCAATTTTGAGTACTTTTCTGAAGATCCTTACCTGGCAGGGGAACTCGCTGCAGCCTTCGTGAATGGACTCCAGGGCGAGAGCGTTGGTGCCAGCTTGAAGCATTTCGCTGCCAATAACCAGGAATTCTGCCGGCTGATCAACAACTCCCAGGTCGACGAACGCACCCTGCGCGAAATCTATTTGAAAGCCTTCGAAATCGTAATTCGCAAAGCGCAACCCTGGACAGTGATGCCCTCTTACAACCGCATCAATGGCACCTATGCCTGCGAAAGCCATGAACTGCTTACAGAAATTGCCCGGGATGAATGGGGCTTTGAAGGCTTGTTTGTCAGCGATTGGGGCGCGGTGAATGACCGCGTAGCGGCAGTCCGCGCCGGTCTCGACCTGGAGATGCCCTCGAGCGGTGGCTTTCGTGACCAGCAGTTGCTGCAAGGGCTCGAGAATGGAGAAATTACAGAAGACACGGTAGACAGGACAGTGGAAAAACTGCTCGGGTTGATTGAAAAATGTGGTCGACCAAAAACACTTCCCCCCGCTGATACCTACGATCAAAACCACCGTCTGGCAAAGCTGGCTTTGACAGAATCTGCGGTTTTACTGAAGAATGAATCCGCGTTGCTGCCAATAGCACAAGAGGCACGCGTGCTGATTGTCGGCGAATTAGCTGCACAGCCACATTATCAAGGCTCCGGAAGCAGCCATGTCAATGCCACCCGGGTAGTCAGCCTGACCCAGGCAATTGCCGATCGTGGATTGGGATGGCAATACCTGCCCGGCTATCGCACCGCTGACAGCGCCCCAGACCCGTCCCTGATCGCTGAGGCATGCCGCGCCGCCGAGGGCGTGGACATTGTGGTTGTCGTCGCCGGGCTCACCGAAGAAGACGAAGCCGAAAGCTACGACCGTCAGCACCTCGAATTACAGCCTGCTCAAAACCAATTAATCTCCGCGCTGGCAAAAATCAACCCCAACCTGGCTGTGGTCCTGCAAGGCGGCGGTGTGATCAGGTTGCCCTGGTATGAACAAGTCGGTGCCGCGCTCTTCGTTGGTCTGGGTGGTCAGGCAGTCGGAGAAGCCTGCCTCGACCTGCTGCTTGGTGAGGCAAACCCGAGTGGTAAACTCGCAGAAACCTGGCCGCTGGCGCTTGAAGATGTGCCTGCTAGCAGAAGTTTCGGTCAGCGTTATAACACCCCTTACCTCGAGAGCATTTTTGTAGGCTATCGTTATTACCATACGGCTGGGAAAGCAGTCCGTTTTCCTTTCGGACATGGTTTGTCTTATTCCAGTTTTGAATTTTCTTCACTTGAAACATCGAACGACAATCTTCGACCAGGAGAAGAGTTCAATCTTTTGGTTGGGATTACCAACACCGGCGATAGAGCTGGCAAAGAGGTCGTCCAGGTCTATATCAGCCCGCCAGAAGCCACCGTATTCCGCCCGGCGAAAGAACTGAAGGCTTTTCGCAAGATCGTATTGGCAGCAGGAGAAAGTAAGCAAGTAGAACTCAGCCTGTCTTATGACGCTTTTACTTTCTGGAATCCAATCACACATCGTTGGCAGGCTGAATCCGGAACCTATGAAATTTTGGTGGGCTCATCCAGCGCGAATTTGCGCATGAAAGCTTTTGTATCGCTTGGATCTGATTTGAAGCCCGGGGAGACACCGGATTTTCGAAGGTCAGCGCCGCAATATTACCTGTTGCCGCTTGATCCGATCGATCTGAGTGTTGAGCAATTTGAAAGCCTGCCCGGTTCAATGCGAGTGGACGACCCCAACCCCAAACCCGGCGAATTTGATATGAATTCGACCCTTTTTGAGGCGCAAAAATATTGGCACGGTCGGCAGATCTTGAAATTTGTCCACAAGACAGCTCAAGGCATCGTTGAAAAATCGACTGATAACACCGGCAATGCTCGCCGCACTATTGAGGCGTCTACACTCGACGCGCCTTTGCGCTCATATATTATGGGTGGAGTGCCCATGAGTGTTGCCATAGGCGTACGTGACTTGTTGAATAAACGGTTTTTGAAGGGTTTTCTGAATATCTTTAAGGGTTCACGCGAAGCCAAAAAGCGATAAAAGTAAATCATTTTCAAGATTCAAGACCGCCCTCCCTTGCCTCCCATTGCTGCGCTTTGGGTGGACCTATTTATTAGAGAGAGTTTCGGCTGCGAAGGACCTTATGGTTGAAGGAAAAGATACTTTTCTTAGCTCAGAATGCCGTCCTTCAACTAACTTTCCAACAAAATTGTAACGGGACCGTCGTTACGCAACTCAACCAACATATGTGCGCCGAAGACACCCTGCTCCGTCTTCACGCCCAGATTCCGCAATTTCGCAGCAAACACATCCACCAAAGGCTCAGCAAGCTCAGGTTTGGCGACATACACAAAAGAAGGTCTGCGACCACGGCTGGTGTCGGCATAAAGCGTAAACTGCGACACCACGATCGCTTCGCCGCCAACATCCAGCAGCGAAAGATTCATCTTACCGGCATCGTCTTCAAAAATTCGCAATCGGGCAGATTTCTCCGCCAACTCTTCCGCTTTCGCAATCGTGTCGTCCGGACCGACACCAAGCAAGATCACCAAACCCTTCTCAATCGAAGCGACCACTTGGTTCTCAACGGTCACTTTTCCATAACCAACCCGCTGCAAGATGGCGCGCATTAATACCAGCTCCGCGACCCGCGTTCGATATAACCGGGCCAGGTGAAGTTTTGGTCAAAGTCAACCTCGACAATTTGGCAGTGCTCAATTCTGCCAGGATTATAAAATTGCTTGATAATGTAAGCGTGGCAAGCCACGATCACCTTGTCGAAATGCAAGTACGGACGCAATGCTGCAAAAGCACGCTCGGCAACCTGGTCGTAGCCCTCCCAGTGCAATTTCGCTCTCTCGCTGCGCACGCCTTTGAAGGCGCTAATCTCTCTGATCGCAGCCAGGGTGTCCATCATGTTTCTGTTTTCATAGGTGGTGTCGATCAACCATTCATGCAGATCAAACTCGATTTCAATTCTCAAACCAGTCACCCGTGAAATAATTGCGGCTGTCTGTAAAGCACGCGGGTAAGGTGAGCTGATAATCAGCTGGCTTCCCTCCAGGCGTGGGTCCAGAGCCACTGCCTCGGCTTGCTCCACGCCCAATTTCGAAAGTGGTGCCAGCTCCCGTCCGGGACCTTTGAATCCTTTTTTTTCGGCATGTGAATAATCGGGTTCGCCGTGTCTGATCATAATTAAATGCATGCTTTCACCTCCAGCACAAGTTTACCAACAATAAGGCGACCGTCGGGCAATCTGTATGGGAAAAGGTTGGTTTGAGGCGAATATCAGGATTTTCGCAGGTCCGGATTGGACGCTGCCTGTCCACGGACTTTTGGCTGGGCAGGTCTGACGATGTAGGCTGTTATTGATCGCTCACGATTGGGACCTGCCCCTACGCTTATGTAACTTGGATATGAAACGATAACAACCGTAAAGGTGGGTTCAGAACGTGAGCAGAATTGAAATTTTTTAATCAGCCAAACCCACCCCGTTGGAATAAAGGTTAATTTTCGGTGTTCACTGCCTGTCTAGTTGGAGAGGTCTGACCATGTAAGCGGTGACCGACCGGTCACGATTGGGACCTCGACCTACGCCACTAGATTTTTCACTTTATTATGCCAAAAACCTTGGTTTATCTTCACTTTGAGGATTTCTGTTGAATCTAAACCGCAGCTAAACCAAAAGACAGGGAGTGTATAATTGCTGCTATGTCCTTACCCGTAATGCCACCGGCACGCATCATAAAAAATTCTCAAAGCCTTTCCCAGATGGTGGCAGATTTAAGAAAACACTCCTCTATCGCGGTCGATACTGAGTCAAACAGCCTGCATGCCTACCAGGAACAGGTATGTCTGATTCAGATCTCAACCCCGGCAACAGACTATTTGGTAGATCCTTTCCCGATTCCTGATTTGAGCGTGCTTGGCGAGGTTTTTGCTGATGCCACAATTCAAAAGGTGTTTCACGCTGGTGATTACGATCTGGCAACTCTCAAACGCGATTTCGGCTATGAATTCGCCAATATCTTTGACACGATGCTGGCAGCCACCGCCCTGGCAGAACCTGCCATCGGACTGGCAGCACTGTTGCAGAAGTACTTCGACATCCAGCTGGCTAAAAAGTATCAGCGAGCCGACTGGGGCAAACGACCGCTCGACCCCGAGATGCTGCTCTACGCACAGGCTGATTCTCATTATCTCCTGCGGCTCCGTGACATCCTGGTAAGTAAGCTGATCGCAGTTGACCGCCTGGAAAACGTGATTGAAGACAGTGCCGCCCTGGCTCGAGTGACCCCACCAATGAAAGACCACGAAGAAGACTTCTGGAGGGTCAAGGGCTCGCAAGACCTCAAGCCCCAGGCACTGAGCCTGCTTAAAGAAATAAACCACCTGCGCGAATTAATCGCAGAAAAACGTAACGTTCCCCCATTTAAGGTTTTTTCAGATAAAGCGATGATCGAAATCGCTGCGACCCAACCAAAATACTTCGAAGAGCTCGGGCTTTTGCCATCGCTTTCACCCAGCCTGATCAGGCGCTACGGTAAACAAATCATGCCCGTCATCAAGACTTGGCGAGAAAACCCACAGCCTGTCCTTCCGCGCACCAATCACCGGCTGAGTGACCGCGAATTGAAACTGCGCGAAAAGTTGAGCGACTGGCGCAAGGAAATCGGCGAGAAAGAAGGTATCCCCTCCAACGCGGTGCTATCGCGCGATCTTTTAGAGCTAATCGCGCACCATGACCCGCAAACCAGAGAAGAGCTCGCCCGCGTGATGCACAATTATCCCCATCGCTTTGACCGATATGGGCAACAGCTCCTCAAGATCACCAAAAGGAAGAATAGATGAAACTTACAACCTTCGGCGCGGCACAAACAGTGACAGGGTCAATGCACCTTATTGAACACAACGGGCACAAACTGCTCCTGGATTGTGGCACCTTCCAGGGTCGGCGCGAAGAATCTTACCATGTCAATCTGAATTTTCCGTTCAACCCGGCCGAACTCGACGCGATGATCCTCAGCCATGCGCACATCGATCACAGCGGCAACATCCCCAACCTGACCAAACAGGGTTTTACGGGACCAATATATGCCACCAATGCCACCATGGACCTGGCAGATATTATGCTGCGCGATTCCGGGCACATCCAGGAAAACGACATTAAATACCTAAACAAAAAACGCCGTAAGCAGGGTCAACGCTCACTCGAGCCGCTCTACACCCAAAAAGATGCCCTCCTGGCGATGCCGCAATTCCGTTCACTCTGGTACCAGGAACAAAAAGAGGTCATCCCGGGCGTGAAGGCGCAATTGGTTGAAGCCGGGCACATTTTAGGCTCCGCTGCCATTGTGCTGGATTATGAGGACGAAGCTGGCAACCAGAAACGATTGTGGTATTCGGGCGATATCGGTCGCTTTGACGTGCCAATTTTGCGCGATCCGGTTCTGCCTTTCGATGCACATACGGTCATGATGGAATGCACCTATGGCGATAAACCGCACGAAGACATGGAAGACTCATACGAAGAGTTCGTTGATGCCATCAAGCGCACCGTCAGCCGTGGTGGCAAGATCATCGTGCCTGCTTTTGCGATTGGGCGCACCCAAAACCTGACTTATTTTCTGAGCGATGCCATTGAAAACGGTGATATTCCGGACATCCCCGTGGTCGTGGACAGCCCTCTGGCGGTGAATGCCTCCGATTTGTATCGTAAACACACCGAATGCTTTGACGACGAGACCTGGCAGTTCATCGCTGAGCACCGCATGCAGGGGCTCGATTTTCACAACGTGATCTATACCCGCAGTGTGGACGAATCGAAAGCGCTCAACGACTGGAATGAGCCGATGATCATCATCTCAGCATCGGGCATGGCAGAGGCAGGACGCGTCCTCCACCATCTGAAAAACAACATTGAAGACGGTCGCAACACGATTATGATCATTTCGTGGCAGGCACCCGACACCCTTGGGCGCAAACTGGCTGACCGGGAACGGAAAGTGCGTATTTTTGGGGAAGAGTATTTCCGCAAAGCTGAGGTCGTCACGATTGGCGGGCTCAGCGCGCATGCCGGTCAGACCTTACTGGTGGACTACGCCCTCTCAAGTCAGGATACGCTTGAGAAGCTCATCTTGGTGCACGGCGAGGAGCGTGCCGCCACCGCGCTTACGGAAAAACTGGCAGCCTACCCCGATTTGCCCGTGCCGGTTTACGCGGGAAAAGGGCAAGTGTTTGAATTGTAGGCATTTGTCATCCTGAAATCTTGCCAACCCGTAGTACTGTCATCCTGAAATTTTGTCACCCTGAAATATTGCCAACCTGAAGTATTGTCATCCTGAGCGAAGCGAAGGATCTTAACCCACAACTGACAAGCTCGATCGCAATCAAAGAGTACTGCGTAAAAAGGTTCAGGTTGACTGTCACATTCCACCTATCCTCGGGTATAATTGCCATTCTGTTTGGAGAGATGCCGGAGCGGTTGAACGGGGCGGTCTCGAAAACCGTTATAGGTCTCGTACCTATCGTGGGTTCGAATCCCACTCTCTCCGCTGACTTTTGAATACCCAGGACAATCCCATGCAGCTTAGAAAACTCGATCAAACCTGGAAGGGTAAAAGCTTCCTTTTTCGCTATACTACCACCCACCACTACCGGGTAAAGGTTGCACATCAAGCTGATGAAATACGCATCGACCTGAAACGTGAAGCCCTGGCAGAACCTACGGTCAAAAGCTTCGAAAGCTGTCTTTTCTCCAATTGGCTGATCAACCCGCAGGTTTTCGGAATGTTTGAAGGAGAGACCCTGCTCGGGGTCATAGAACTTTCACAAGAAGACTGGAACAATCGCCTGCGGATCGTCAATCTCTGGGTGGATGAAGACTACCGCTGCCAGGGAATAGGCAAACAATTGGTCGCCAAAGCCATCGAAATTGCCAGGTCTGCTGGGCAACGAGCGCTTGTGTTGGAAACACAAAGCTGCAACGACCCGGCAATCCGCTTTTATCTGTCATGTGGGTTTCGATTGATCGGCTTGGATACCACTCATTACAACAATGACGACATCCAGCGCGGCGAAGTCCGTCTGGAGTTTGGCTTATCTTTGTAGAGTTAAATCTGCCGGGGCTAAAGCCTGCCTCAAGCACAACCGCAAAACCGGCAAACCACCATGGATCAGGTAATCCAGCTCCCTAAGAATTCGCGCTGCTCTGTGGTGGTATGTAAGGCTTGATTACGCCGATTCGCAGCTTCTCGAAAACCAATGGGCTGCCCCAAACGATCCACAAGCCAATCAGGCTATAACGAACAAATCGCAGCACCATGCTGAGCACGCCCAAGTCGTCCGGAAAGGCTGCGCCCAAGCCAGCATACAATCCCACCACTCCAACCAGCCCGACAAAATAGCGGGCTACTTTTTGCCAGGTACCGGAGTTGCTCTGCAAGACACCTCTCTGGTGCAGCAAAACCGAAAATCCTGCCAGCATACCAAACCACAAACCTGAAACGGTCAGGCTGAAATCGAGGGTCATCGGATCAATCTCTCCCACCCGGACAGTCCATTCCACGGGAACCTGCCAGTTTGAAGAAAGCATCTTAACCAATATCGGCAAGGAAATCATCAAGGCGGTAGTAAGCACAACCAGGGCGAGCTTGTGTTTCAGGCTCAACCTCGACAAGCTTCCACCCAACGACCGAACATTCCGGGCAAACAGCAATACCAATAACGCGCCAAGCAGCCAGCCAAGCAAAACGTCACTGATAAAATGCACGCCCAAGACGATGCGAGAGAACCCGATCAGGAAGATCAGGATGCCCATCGCCCAATAAGCCCATGGTCGCTTGATCTCGCGGGCGGTCCAGCCCCAGACAGCAGCCGAGTTCATGGCGTGCCCTGAAGGCAGCCCGAATGAGTAATGCTCAGCGCCGGCGTTGATTTTGTCACTGACCCAGAAGGGGCGCGGGCTCTTGAAGATCAACTTGAGGAAGCCATTGCCAAAAGCCGAGAACAGCAGCATCACGCCAACGCGCAGACCCACAAAGGCATCCACGCACCAATAGAGCAGTGGCATGAAAAGCAGATAAAAGGTCTCGTCGCCCAGAAAAGTGATCGCAAGCCAAAGAGGCTGCAAGCTCTGCCCCAGTCCTTGCAGCGCTTCGATGACAGGTAGTTCCAATAGATGAATCATATAAATCCTCCCGACCCAAACAGGAAGCAGGTCTGTCACCAATTATAGCAAGTGCTTACCGGTAAGGGGGGTTCTTTTTCGAAAAGGAAGCAGGGAGCATCTGTAGGGAACTGGACTGCCTGTTCTACTTGTCGAGTCTTGTAGGGGATGTGTTTGATGGATAAAAAGTGTAAACAATCACCTCAAACAAAGTGTAAACGATCATGGCTTGACACAAGCCCCTTCCCTACCGAGCCGCTGTCATTGCGAGCGCAGCGAAGCAATCTAAATTCTTGTCATCGCGAGTAGGGAACTGGCCTGCCTGTTCCAAAACCTTATCTTGCCATTGTTTTGAGGTTGTGGCAACCGCCCCCTACACTGCGCTTTCATTCACACACAATAAAAAGATTTTTCATATCGAGAATTGCTGACCAGAAAAGCAACAATACGAAAATTGTCCTTTGTTATAATATCCTCAACAAGATAATTTTACCCACCAGGAGGCTTCACCCTATGTCCGGTCCCAGAGAAATACATGCCCCAACAGGCACTCACCTTAATTGCAAAAACTGGCTGATCGAAGCCGCTTACCGCATGATCCAAAATAACCTCGACCCGGTTGTCGCCGAAGACCCCGACCATTTGGTCGTCTATGGTGGGCGCGGTCAGGCTGCCCGGTCCTGGGAGGCGTACGATGCCATCCTGCAGTCACTGCGCGACCTGGAAGAAGACGAAACCCTGTTGGTGCAATCGGGCAAACCGGTTGGCATTTTCCGTACCCACACAGACGCCCCCCGCGTGCTTATTGCCAATTCCAACCTGGTTCCACACTGGGCAACCCAGGAGCACTTCGATGAACTGGCAGCCAAGGGTTTGATCATGTACGGTCAGATGACCGCCGGCTCATGGATTTACATCGGCACCCAGGGCATCCTGCAGGGCACCTATGAAACCTTCGGGTCGTTGGCTCAGCAGCAGGGCTGGTCTTCCCTCAAGGGCAAATTCGTTCTCACTGCCGGTTTGGGAGGCATGGGCGGTGCCCAACCGATGGCAGTCACCATGAACGAAGGTGTCGCCCTGATCGTCGAAGTTGACCCCGACCGCGCCCAAAAACGCCTTGAGATCGGCTATGTCGATGTGGTTACCGACAATCTGGAAGATGCCATGACCCAGGTGGAAGAAGCGCTCGAGAGCGAGATCCCCAAATCGATCGGTTTGATCGGTAACGCCGCCGATATCCACAGCGAATTACTCGCACGCGGCGTGATCCCTGACATCGTCACCGACCAAACCTCCGCGCACGACCCGCTCTCATACGTCCCCAGTGGAATGAGCCTGACAGCTGCCTACCAGCTGCGGCACAGCGACCCCGAGAAATACATCGAACTTTCGATCAAGACCATGGCAAAACACGTTGAAGCCATGCTTAGTTTCCAGGAGAAAGGCGCGATTACCTTCGATTATGGCAATAACATCCGACAGCGCGCATTTGACGAGGGCGTGACAAACGCTTTTAACTTCCCCGGCTTCGTGCCCGCATACATCCGCCCGCTCTTCTGCGAAGGCAAAGGTCCCTTCCGCTGGGTGGCACTTTCGGGCGACCCCGAAGATATTTACCGTACTGATGAAAAACTGATGGAACTCTTCCCCAACGATGCGCACCTGCACCGCTGGCTGAAAATGGCGAAAGAACAGGTACCCTTCCAGGGGCTGCCCTCCCGCATTTGCTGGCTGGGCTATGACGAGCGCGACAAAGCTGGACTCGCATTCAACCAAATGGTTGCCGACGGCACACTGAAAGCCCCGATTGTGATTGGGCGCGACCACCTGGACGCCGGCTCGGTGGCTTCGCCCAACCGCGAAACTGAATCGATGCTCGACGGCACCGACGCGGTCAGCGACTGGCCACTTTTGAATGCCTTGCTCAACACCGCCAACGGCGCCACATGGGTCAGTTTCCACCATGGCGGTGGTGTCGGGATTGGTTACAGCCAGCATGCCGGGCAGGTGATCGTCGCCGATGGCACCCCCGAAGCAGCCAAACGCCTGCAGCGCGTTTTGCTTGGCGACCCGGGCATGGGCGTGATTCGTCATGTCGATGCCGGTTACCCTGAGGCGATTGAGTTTGCCAAAGAACATGGCGTCAAGATACCAATGATGCCAAAAGAGTAGGATGAAAAGCAAGCGGGTCTTCTTTTTTGTCCTGGTAATTGCACTGGGAATTGGCGCGGGGCTGGTTTTTGGCTGGCAAGTCATGCCGCCGCGAGCCCCGCAAAATGCCCCTCTTGAGCGATTGAGGGTTGATTACCAGACCGACCTGGTGCTGATGGCAGCAGAACAATTCCAAAACAACCCTGACACCTTGCTTGCCCTCGAGCAACTGGCGAAAATTTCTAAAGAAGACCCGCTTACACTGGTTGGCTCCAGCCTTTCTTATGCCCGCGTGATTGGCTATACACAGGAAGACCTGGGTCTAATAGCAAACCTGCTCACCAAGATTGATCCACAGATCTACCAGCAATGGTTGGATGGTCAGGCAGATTACTGATGGAATCAAAGAAAAACAGCAACTGGTATTTATTGACGGGGCTGCTGATTGGTCTGGCTATTGGGCTGATTGTCTCGATTTTTATCGTATCAGTCGAATTCGCTGACGCGCAGCCCGCCAATTTGAGTGAAACGGGGCTTGCCGAATACCGCGGCATGATCGCGCTGGCATACAGTGCCAATCAGGACCTCGAAAGAGCTTTGAACCGGCTTGTGCTGCTGGAAGATGCTGACCCGGTCGCTGCTCTGGCAGCCCAGGAACAGGCGATGCTTGCAGTTGTAGGTTCTGAAACTGTCGCCCGCGCCCTTGCCGAACTCGCTGCCCACATAGGGCAACCCTTGCCGTAATCGCAGTAGCTTTTCAACATTTTTCGCCCTGAGACCAACGATCAAAAAAGAGCGGCGTCTACCGCTCCTGTCCTTGTCATAAATAATGGTTAAAAGCCTGAAAACCAGGCTTCTGATTGATGTTTCTACCTTAATTCGGTCTGGGTGGAGGAATTGGCAGGTCGTCCTTGGGCGTGCCTTGCCATTTGTCGCCCTCATCGATCATCATGATTGGAATTTCTTCCCAAACCGGGTACTTTCGGTCACAATTCTTACAAATGAGCCAGCTCTGCTGGTAAAACTCGAGCTCACCGCTTTTGTCTTTAACACAAATTGGGCAGCGTAACAAATCCAACAATTCTTGATTGATCACCAGTATCTCCAATTCTTATTGTTTTTCTCTTTCAATACCAGAATTTTACCATACCAACCCAAGTATTTAGGGAACATCCGTGCCAGGCCCATAATTATAACCAGCGGGCCAGGCGACATAAGTGGTCCGAATCGTGTCTTGGTGCAACAGCTCACTTCCCACTTTCACCGTCCGATATACTTCGACCGTAGCGCCATTTACCGCCCAATCAACCTGCTTAATTGTGCCGGTGGGCAGTGTGGGATCTTCGCGATAGATCGGTTCAGGCGGGGTGATCACGTTGGTGATGCCAGTGGTCCAATAATCCACCTCGCGCCCATCGCTGGTGGAATAAAACTTCCAGGTCAGGGAATTATTGGCAACATAGGTTTCCATCAATAGCCAATAGGGTGTGTCGTTGCGGAATTTGAAGTCTACCAAGGGCATATAAACCGTAGCGTCGAAGCCTGCCAGGCTGAAGTCGATCAATCCATCCGATCGCTGCTCATAATACCCGACGCGGTAAGCGTGCGGGTGTCGCTCCACGATTTCAAAGCCGGCATAGAAGGCATTTCGATAAACAGTCGTGCTCACCTGGCAAATGCCACCACCAACACCGTCGACGGTTTGGTCTCCAACGATGATCGGTGCTTCAGCATAGCCATTATCGAGACTGATATTGGTCAGATACTTTGCCATTGAAAAAACTTCGCCCGGTCCCACCATTACACCGTGGAAACTCTCAGCACCGACCCTGATGTTTTGCACCCGAGCAGTGTCAGAACCGTAGAAATAAGATGTGGTCTCTGAAACAAGCTCGGTAATGCCCAACTCGCTCGCTTGGCTGCTGTCGGTAACTGCCGGCTCGACCGTATGCATCACCAGGTCAGCCTGATGCGCGCCGCTTTGCATTTGCTCGATAATTGCATCAACACTTGCATCGATGTCCACCGATGCCCCCACCATCGCATTGGCAATCACCTCCAGCTGACGTGTGTCATCGTTGAAGATCATGCGTGCGTTGACAGGGTCCACCTGCAATGCTGGTGCAATGCTCTTGATATAAGCATTCAATGCCGGGCGATTCAGGGTCAGTGTGTAGGCGCGGTTTCCCTGATCATTTTTTTGCTCAATCGACAACAGATTTGCCAGGTCTTCCGGTTCGATCACCCAGGGTCCTTTCCCTGCAGACAGGTCGGTTGGGTTGATGGTGAAAGCCTGGCTGAGAATGCTTTCTGCCAGGATTGCGGTTTCTTCTACATTGACGCTGACAGGGGTTTGCTCGCGGATCACCATGGAAACATTACCGCTTTTTTGGAGCAAAAGGTAGGGTTCCAGGTTTTTCATCGTCGCCAACACATCGACCGTTCTTCCTGCCTGCCCTTTCACTACATTTACCATTGTATTCTCAAGGCGTATGTTTGGTTCAACCAGGGGAATATCAGTCTGTCGTGCGAGGTCCTGGATGATCTTGTAGGCTTTTGCCTGGTCATAAACAATGCCTGGTGTGATGTTGATACCGACACTCAGCGCGCCCATTTGCCTGGTCAGGTTTTGCACGGTGCTGTCGCCGCGACCGACAGCAAAAGCGTCATTGGCAGCTTCAATCGGGTCATACGAAAAACCCAATGCCTCCGGGGTATAGACCCACTCATCCTGCCCATTGCTGAAATGTAATTGCCCGAAGCGCCCGTAAGTCAGGTTGGCGTTAAGTTCCACCACCGCTTGACCAATCGTCAGCCCCGAAAGGTCAACACCTGCGACCGAAACCCCCGGGTAAACCTTTTCAGCATAATCACGCTCAAACTTAAGCACAACCCCCGTCACAACCAGCGCAGCGAGCGCAAATCCTACTCCAGCCGCAAATAAAATTTGCGGAAGGAGTGGGGTTTTTCTTTTCTTGCTAAAAACATCAACAGGTTTTGTTGATTCATTCTTATTCAAATTTGTCATCTCTAACCTAACTCGGTTTAGTTTACTATAACCTGGAAAGAAGGTCATTTATTCTTAAAATGTAAACACTGCGCGTTATGCAAAACCATAGTTATGACGTTTTTAGGATTAATTGGTTCCAGCTTTCTACCCGGATTTGTCCCTTCGAGGCACGTGCATGAGCGAATAAGCTATAATAAAAATAGTTGGTTCTGAAACAAAATCATGAATAGACTGAAAAAAGCCGCACGATTACTCCCCATCCTCGGTTTGCTGATTGGGCTCTGCCTGGCAGCACCTCCGCAGGTTCAGGCTGTTTCATTGGCGCAGGTTGAAACTCCAATCCCGACGCTCAACCAAAATCTCTATATGCAAACCGCCACGCCAGGACTCAACGGCGAGATCAGGCATACCGTCCTGCCCGACCAGTTCCTTTACCATATCGTTGATTTGTATGGGATCAGTTTGCAAGATCTGCTCAGCTTAAATAACCTGACCGAAGACTCACCTGTATTCCCTGGTGATCAGCTGATAATCGTAAGGGGTGGCGAAGTTGACCTGGGGCAGGGCACCCTGACACCTGAATCTACTGCGGTTGATCCTACACCCCTGCCAACCGCCACAGCAGATTTAGTGCTGTTTACAACCTTGGATGAGACCCCCGAAACTACCCCAACAGCAGAAACGGGTTTCTTTCAGCGTGTTTTTTCTACGAACGCGCGTTGGCTGGCATTTGGCGTTATGGCGCTGGTATTGTTCGGGGTGGTTTTGCTGATCATCAGTTCACGAAGAATTCAATAATTACCACGCTGAGCAGCAATCCTAAATTGTTACAACGGAAGGGGTGGGTTCAAGACGTGAAAAAAGGTGGATTTTTTAATCAGTGAAACCCACTCTGTAGCAATCACGGTTTATCTTCACATCGAGAATTGCTGCACCCTGAGCGATTTCAATAACAATGTTTGCAGGCATGCTATAATTTTTTCCTAAAGGTTCAATCTTATGAAATTTCTTGTTACAGGTGGAGCGGGTTTTATCGGTGCCGCCCTCAGCAACCGGCTTGCCAGCCAGGGGCATACAGTGCTCGTGTTGGACGATTTGTCGACCGGCGACGCAACCCAACTTTCAAAAAGTGTTATTTTCAGTAAGGGTAATATATCTGACAAAACCCTGCTCTGGACGCTGCTGAAGGATGTTGATTGCGTTTTCCACCTGGCAGCCCGAGTCTCTGTGCCTGAATCCACGCTTTTTCCCAGCGGCTATAACCACGTCAATGTCAGCGGAACGGTGACGCTTATGGAGGCTGTTCGCGATACACGCGTAAGGCGTATTATCATGGCATCTTCAGGGGCGATTTATGGTGACCAGTCCCAGATCCCTTACAAAGAATCTTACGAAGTCAAGCCGCGTTCTCCTTATGCCGTTTCTAAACTGGCTGCTGAACATTACGTCCGCACAATCGGGATGCAAGCCGGGGTGGAAGCAGTTTGCCTGCGCATTTTCAACGCCTACGGTCCCGGGCAGCGCATCTCGCTTTCGCATCCCCCGATCATACCCAACTTCCTCATGCATGCCATGACCAACAGCTCGGTTGTGGTCCATGGCGATGGGACGCAAACCCGTGATTATGTTTATATCGATGACCTGATCAACGCGATGGTATCGGCGGCGACCGCTGAGGGCGTCGACCAGGAAGTCATCAATATCGGTAGCGGCGTTGAGACCAGTGTATTGGAGCTCGTGCGCCTGGTGCGGCTGGTGACTGAAAAAAAACCCGAAGAAATCTTTAACCCCCATAAATCCGGGGGGAGCGACCGCATGTGCGCAGACATCAGCAAAGCCACCGAAAAGCTCAACTATATGCCGTTGGTTCCGCTGGAAACAGGGCTGCGGCTGACGATGGAAAAATATCAAAACTATAAATCGGTTACCGACTAAATGTCAAGCAAAGATTTTTTCGTGCAGCCAGCCCCGCTGCTGGCGCCGGCATTGATTGGAAAAACACTGGTTCGTGTTCAAAACGGTGAACGTGTGGCGGGCATAATCACCGAAACCGAAGCTTACCAGGGGCAGGAAGACCTTGCCTGTCACGCCCGGGTTGGAAGAACCAGGCGCACCGAAGTGATGTTTGGTGAGCCGGGCAGGGCATATATTTACTTCACCTATGGGATGCATTGGTTGCTGAATATCGTTGCTGACCAGGCGGGAAGCCCGGCTGCTGTTTTGATTCGGGCGATATTTCCGCTCGAGGGGCTGGCAATCATGGAACAAAACCGACCGATTGCCGGGAAGCGCAGCCAATGGCTCAACGGTCCTGCAAAGCTAACCCAGGCTTTTGGTCTGAATGGCAGCCTGAATGGGCATGATCTTCGCAATACCAATAGCGAACTCTTCCTGGAGGATGGCATAAGCGTGCCAGGCGAGCTTCTCGAGGTCGGACCGCGGGTAGGGCTCGGGAAAACGCCCGAACCCTGGCTCTCAATGCCCTGGCGCTGGGTGCTTAACTTTGAACATGCAATCGAAAAGACAGAAAAGGGTACAATATAGCCATGTTGTTTTCAAAAAGAAAAGACGCGCCTGCGTTTATTCCTGACACCACCCAAAGCCAGATCACATCGGTGATCGGTCAAGGCATCAATTGGTTGGGTGATCTGCGTGGTAATGGCGGCGTGCGTGTTGAAGGGACCATCAAGGGCGAAATCGCAATATCTGGTTTGATCGTCATCGGCGAGAGCGGCAGGGTTGAATGTGAGCAGCTAAAAGCCGATACGGTGATCGTTGCCGGCTGCATGCAGGGTGACATCGTTTGCCAAAAACTTGAGATTCGCGCCAGCGGTAAAATCTGGGGCGACGTTGTAACCACTTCGTTTAGCAGTGAAGATGGCGCGTTCTATCGCGGTCAAATGCGCATGGAAGAACGAGTAGCCCCGGTGGTGCCGCAACCTGAGATTGCCCCGGAGCACCCAACTGACCTGGAGATAATTCCCCAGGTCTGATATGCTTTTTTCAGCCGATTAGTTGTGAGCTAATTCCGCATCGAGAGTGATCTCAATACCCGCAAGAGCAGCCGACACGGGGCAGCCGTTCTTAGCAGCTTCGGCAATTTCCTGGAAGTGTTCTTCAGTAATTCCGGGCACAATTGCCCTGGTGACCAAGTGGCTCTTGACGATTTTTGCGCGCCCATCAACCTGTCTCAGGGCGACATGAGCCGTTGTCTCTATTTTCTCAGGAGTGTATCCTGCCTTGCCGAGCTCATTGCCAAACGCCATCGAGAAACAACCGGCATGGGCTGCCCCCAATAACTCTTCAGGGTTTGTGCCGGTGCCTTCTTCAAAGCGTGATGAAAAACTGAATTGTCCATCATAGTCTGCAAAACGCATGTTTCCTTTGCCACTTCTTAAGTCCCCCTCCCAAACTGCTGTTGCTTTTCTGTCTGCCATGTCTATCTCCCTTTTTCGGTTTAGTATATTTTGATGATAACAAGCGTAACCTCAGGGGCAAAATTGTTGTAAGCACTTAGACAGAGAGGCTAAGAGCCAGCGAGGAGGGGTGAGCGGAATGAGAGCGACTTTTTCTTTCGGCACAACAATAACCCTGCACGCCCACCTTGTTTGTCCAACTTTTTTTACGACAGGGAACAAAAAAGCCGGTCGGGCGACCGGCTTCTACAAAAACAAATAAATTTTAGATCCAGCCGCGCAGTTTCATCGCCTTGACAACTTTGTCAATCGCGACCATATAAGCGGCATCGCGCATGTACACATTCTTTTCTAATGACATATCCAAAACCGATTTGAACGCGCTGGTCATCTTTTGATCAAGACGTTCGTTAACTTCTTCCAAAGCCCAGTAGAAGTTCTGATCATTCTGAACGCCTTCAAAATAAGATACAGTCACGCCGCCGGCATTGCAGAGGAAATCGGGAATCACAAAAATGCCGCGCTCAAGCAGCACTTTGTCGGCATCCGGAGTGGTGGGACCGTTGGCTGCTTCAGCCAAAATCTTGACCTGGCCACTGATCTGATGAACCGTATCACCAGTAATCTGACCTTCGAGTGCTGCAGGAATGAGCACATCCACATCCTTGCTCAGCCAGGCATCGCCATCTTCGATCTGATAGCCAGCGTCGCGGGCTTTATCTTTGTTAATCGAACCATATTGATCGGTGATGGTCTTCAGGAAAGCAGGGTCGATGCCATCTTCCTTGGTGAAGGTATATGATTTTCTTTCAACTCTGTCCCAGCAGGATACACAGATTACTTTTCCGCCCAGGAACTGGTTGAAACCGATGGCTGCATATTGGGCAACATTACCAAAGCCCTGGATGGCTGCGGTTGTAGTTGTCGGGTCGATTCCAAGGTGTTTCATGGCTTCGCGAACAGTGAAGATTACGCCATAACCAGTTGCTGCAGTGCGACCTTCAGAGCCGCCACCGCCGAGAGGCTTACCGGTGATCACGCCAGGCGTGAATTGACCAACGATGGAGGAATATTCATCCATCATCCAACCCATCATCTGGGCGTTTGTGCCAACGTCAGGTGCGGGAACGTCCTGGCGGGGACCGATATTTTTCCACAGTGCTTTAACATAACCACGAACCAGCCGTTCTTTCTCACCATCAGAGAGGGTTGAAGGATCGACATCTACGCCGCCCTTGCCGCCGCCGAGAGGGATATCAGCAACAGCCGTCTTCCAGGTCATCCACATTGAAAGCGCGCGCACGGTATCGGCTGTCTCACCGGCAGCAAAGCGCAGACCGCCCTTATTGGGACCGCGCACATCGTTATGTTGCATACGGAAAGCCTGAAAAATACGCACTGTGCCGTCATCCATGCGAACCGGAATGCGGAAATGGAACTCGCGCATGGGCCAACGCAAAAATTCACGCACATCCTGACCTAACTCGAGCTGATCTGCTACTTTGTCGAACTGAGCTTGCGCCATTTGAAAAGCATTTGTACTACCAGACATTAATTTCTCCTTTATTAGATTGATTGGATTGGGTAAGAACAACAAAACGAGCGTAACAAGTTACCGCCCGTGATCGGTTTGGAAGAGATCTTCGATTTTTCGTGAGCGCCATCTCTCGCCTCAAATAAAGATGATTAACCTTATCCCAAAACCGGTGTTTGGTCAAGATAAACGCGTTAGTTTGTGTTATTCTCCAGCGAAAATGTCACCCCCATGATTCACCGCCAAATATATCACTCTTTTAAAAAAGTGTCTCTGTGGGGTTGAAGATAATGATAGATTGTCAAGATGTCCAACACCAATTCGGTGATCGCAGCAGTCAACTTTCCCCTTTTAATTTTTTGTTCAATGTCAGTTAATTCTGTCCTGAATGATCCTATAATAATGTGACCGTGTTGAGAACACACTCATTTTTAATCTTGATTTGATGTATTTGTTGGCACATTATTTAAATGGTATTATCTCTATGTAAAGGTAAACATGCATAAAATACTGATCATTGAGGACGAAGAAAACCTCAACAAAATCTTACAAGACTACCTGCGCCATAATGGGTTTACACCGATTTCGGCGCTCACCGGCAGCGAAGGGCTGCAGCTCTGGCAGCAAGAAAAACCAGACTTGATTCTGCTGGATTTAAACCTCCCGGATATGGACGGGCTCGACCTGCTGCGTGAGTTGCGCAGAAAAGAACAGGTCCCCGTGATCATGATCACCGCCCGAATTGAAGAGGTTGATCGTCTGATTGGGCTGGAGCTGGGAGCGGATGATTACATCACCAAACCTTTCTCTCCCCGGGAGGTGGTCGCCAGGGTCAAAGCGGTTTTGCGACGGCTTAGCCGCCCAGCCAGCCAACCCGAAACACTAAAGCTTGGAAACCTTCAAATCGATCTTCGCGGTCACACTGCCTCGGTCGGTTCGAAATCGCTCGACCTGACGCCGGCAGAATTTCAGCTGCTGGCTCAGCTGATCGCCGAACCCGACCGCGCGTTTAGCCGCCTGGAACTGCTGGAATACACTCAAGGGGGGCGCTTTGAAGGCTATGAGCGCACAATCGATATTCATATTAAAAATATTCGCCAAAAAATCCGTGCCATTGATCCTGGAGCGAATTTCATTCTGACGGTTTTTGGCGTTGGTTACAAGGCAGGTCTGGTCAAGTAAATGCGCGTAAGGATGTTGTATAGTTACATGTTGGTAGCGCTGCTATCGCTCGTTGTGGCATATCTGGCTGCTATCTTGTTTTTGCGTTTGACCGTGACAGATTACATGCGTAATAGTCAAATTGCCGACACCCAACCTTTTCAAGCTTTTTTTCAGAACTATTACCAAAGCAACGACGGTTGGCAAGATGTAGACCAGGTCAATATCTCACAGCTGGTAACCGAGGAAATTCCAGAAGAATACTTTCTCTATGGGTTAACCCTGGTAAACACAAACGGCGAGATTCTCCTCTCTGAAAATACAAGCCAACACGGCATGATCGTCACGAGTGATACGCTCGAGGTTGGCTCGCCCCTAAAGGTTGACGGTAACACGGTTGCTTATATGTTCTCGGGCAGTTTGAACGATAAGTTGTTGCCCATGTTTGACACCGAAATTGCTGACAGGGTGAAGGTTGCCACAATCCGGGCGTCATTGCTGGGCATGTTAGTGGCATTGGTGATGTCTTTAATCATGACCCACACAGTGCTTAAGCCAATTGGAGTGACCATCGATGCGGTCAAAAAGATTTCCAAGGGCGAATTAGGAGTCCGCGTCCCAACTAAACCTTACCGCGATATGGCTGAATTGGGCAAAGCGATCAATGATATGGCTTCCGATCTTGAGAAAAACCAACGAATCCAAAAGTTTATGCTCATGGATATTGCCCACGACCTTCGCACACCCCTGAGTGTTCAAAAAGCAACCATCGAAGCCTTTGAGGACGGTGTCTACTCTTTTGATGAAGATGGACTGGCGCTGATTAAGCTGCAAAACAGACAACTGGTACACCTTGTGGAAGACCTGCGCCTGTTAACGCTCACAGACGCCGGGCTTTTCGAAGTTCAAAAAGTTGAGACCGAGCTCCAGGTATTCCTCCAGGCAATTCTGACCAGTTTTGAGGGTATGTTTGGCAAAAAGGGAATCACCTTCAACTTTTCGATATCTCCTGATGAAATCTTTGTGGATATCGACCCGCACCTTATGCAGCGCGTGCTCGAAAACTTGCTGCAAAACGCCTTCCAACACTCCCCTGTCAACGGTGAGATCCAACTGAAGATCCTGCGAAAGATCAATCGGGTAGGTATTTTGATTGCCGATCAGGGTCCCGGCATCCCCGAGAAAAAGCTGGAGACAATATTTAATCGCTATTACCGGGTGCGGCCAGCGGGGCAAGGCACACCTGAAGGGTTGGGGCTTGGGTTGACTATCTCAAGGCGGATTGTTCAGGCACACGGCGGCACACTGTATGCTCAAAACATCCCTGGCAAAGGGGCTGAATTCGTGCTCGAGCTGCCCTATTCGTCATAACCAGGAGCGAGCACTTATGTCGGCGATCGAAGCGCCGATGATTGGTATAATTCTCTTTTACTAAGAAAGCTTTCGGTGACTTTATGCTCAAATTGCGTATCATGACTCTCAATCTTGGCGGCGGTGTTAAGAACTACACCGGATCACCAGAAATAACAACCGGGAAAGCCCATGCACTGGCTCAATTGGTCACCGATATCGACCCAGACTTTTTAGGCGTGCAGGAAATTTCTCAATATATCGATGCCGATGGCGGCGATCACAGCATGGTGGAGCGTTTGCGCTTGGACGGCGGTTTTGACCATTATTATTACGGTGAAACTCTTTCCATGAAGAAACATATGCAAATAAAAAAAGACCTGATGATCAATGGTCTTTTTAACGATTGGTGGGATTGGTCCAAAGGAAACGCAATCTTTTCAAACACACCCCTCGCGCGCCTCGGCAACCCGACCAAAGAAGGCGTCCCCCGCAATGTGCCCATATTTCAGCCGTTGAGTTATGAAGGCACGCGTAATACTGACCCCCGCTATGTGATCCTGACCCGGCTAAAGGCAGAACCTTACCCATATATTATGAACCTTCACCTGACCACACTGGTGGGTGAGCGAGGCGAGCACGTCTGGTCTGACGTAGTCGAAGCTGCCAGGCAAACGCGTTCGCAACAGATCAGCCGGGTGCTGGGGTTGGCAGAAGAACACATCCTCATTCCGGAGCACCCGCTAATTTTGATGGGCGATTTCAATGCCGAGGTCACTGAATATTCCCTCAAAGATATGCTCAGAGATCACAGTTTTGTGCATCTTACTCCTGAAGAGCAAACAGCCACGCTTGCCAAAGCCGGCATGGTTGACCATTTGTTTTTCTTTCCCGCCAAGCGCTTGGTGAGCTATAACGCCCACATTGTCAACACTCCCCTGGCTCATAGCGTCTCCGACCACCTTCCGGTTGTAGCTGACATCGTGATCGAATAACATTAGGGATAAAAACTATGACTGAAAACCGATATTTTGGCACCGATGGCATTCGTGGAACTTTTGGCACCGGCGTAATGACCCCAGCTTTCGTTTATCGTCTGGGTTTGGCTGCCGGAGAAAGCTTAAATCATAATAACCACGAGAAACCTTTGTTTGTGGTTGGTCGCGACACACGCGTTTCAGGTCTGACTTTACAGCGTGCCCTGGCGGCTGGACTGCGCGATAGCGGAGCGCGGGTTCTGGACCTTGGCATTATCCCCACACCGGGTATCGCCTATCTGACCCGCTACGTGGGGGCGACCGCAGGTGCCGTGATTTCGGCATCTCATAACCCGGCACCGGAGAATGGCATTAAATTTCTCAACGACCAGGGGATGAAACTCACACCTGAGCAGGAAGCCCTGATCGAAGAAAACCTTGAAAACATTCCGGGAGAGCGGGTTGGTTTGGAAAATGAATCGCTTGGAGAGCCCAGCCCGGATCTTTTTGAAGCCTACCTGCAGGATCTAATCACTGCTGCGTCCGGGCTTGACCTGCGCGCGCTCAGGATTGTGATGGATTGTTCCAATGGGGCTTCCTGGTTGGCAGGACCGGAGGTTTTTCGACGGCTGGGAGCAAACCTGGTCGCAATCCACACTGAAAACGATGGGCAGAACATCAATTCGAATTCCGGATCTGAGCATTTGCGCTGCAATCCTGGAACTCTGGCTAACCTTGTGGCAAAAGAAAACGCCGACCTGGCGATTGCTTTTGATGGCGATGCCGATCGCGTGATTTTGATGGACGAGAAAGGCAACCTGATTGACGGTGACCAAATGCTGGCGCTGTTGGCTGACCGCCTGCATCACAAGGGTCAGTTGCTTGGCGACTGCCTGGTGACCACCGTGATGGCAAATGGAGCTCTGAAGCAATTCGCTGCCGAAAAAGGATTTGAATTACTGCTGATGCCTGTAGGTGATAAATATGTGACCGAGGCGCTGCTTAAAATCGCCCAAGAAAACGAGCCTAATGGCAAGCTTGGTTTAGGCGGTGAGCAGTCTGGTCACATTGTTTTGCTTGATGAAAATCACCGCACAGGAGATGGTCTGCGTACAGCCTTATTCATTATGAAGATGCTCACCGAAACCGAAGGTCAAACGCTTTCGCAGCTGGCTGGACGCATTCAAAAATTTAATCAGCTGGTCGCCTCTTGTAATGTCGCTTCCAAACCTGATTTAGCGGAGCTGCCTGGTTTTCAATCGCGATTAGCAAGAATGAGAGAAGAATTGCCAGGTCTGGTGCAGTGGAACTCCCGTTATTCCGGAACCGAGCCAAAATACCGGCTGATGCTAGAAGCAGACCCGCGCAGCACTGCCGCCGAAGTCGCCAGGGTGGCTTGGGAGGTCTGCGAACTCGTGCAGCGACTAACCGATACTCCAGCGGGTGCCAAAATTGAAGTCTTAAACGTCAGCCAGGGCGGGTTAATGCCCCGACCCTAACTTAATAAGAGGAGAGATATGCCCCATTACCGTACAAACCCCACCTTTAAATCGCAGATTGCCACCATTTTCAATAGACTGAACCGAGATTTATTGGTAGCTGACCGCCCCGAGAACTGGCAACCCGCCATTGCGGCGATGTCAGCCTTTTTAGGTGAAGTCAAGGCTCTCCTCGCGGCGGATCCCTGGTTGGTGAGGTGTGAGTTCATCTTATCCTCCCGAATTTTAAGTCTGGCGTTAACCGTTGCGGCAACAGGAACCCAGGGCCGATTGGAATTATTCAAAGGTAAGGACGAAAAAGGATGGGAGTACCAGCGGCAAATTGAACAGGAATATCTGCCGCTGTCTGGTGACCTGCGCCGAAAAGCAATTGAGATAGCGAAAGATTACCTGAACAACCCGGTGTTCGACAGCCTGCGTGAAGCGATCTTATGGGAGATCTTCCCGCTGCTGGATAGCATGAATGACCAGGTCGACCCCGACCGCTTCATGCCTTACAGGGTGATCCAGATTGGCAATATTTTCGACCGCCTATACGCCTTCCGGCTGCGCACAGCCGACCCGTTTTTGCAGGGGCTGGCAGGTTACAAAGGGCTGCTCAGGGAGCTTTATGACCGCAAATACCTGCGCTTCGGCACCTCGGGGGTGCGCGGAAGATGGGGGAACGATTTTAATGAAACCCGTGCCCGCCAGGTTGTCCAGGCAGTCTGCGACTTTATGAATAACAAAAACGTACCGGCATTTGTTGGCGCAGAAGACCTTTCTGGCAAAATTGTCGTGCTGGGGCACGATACCCGCAGGAATTCCGATGTAGTTACCCGCTGGGCGGCTGAGACCTGCCTGGCTAATGGTTTCAGAATCCACACCGGCAACCGTGATGTGCCCACCCCCGCGCTGGCGTTTTATGAGACCGAAGTGTTGCCGCAGGAAGAGGTAGCTGGCTTGCTAATTGCGACCGCCAGCCATAATCCGCCTGAATGGCAGGGAATCAAGTTCAACCCCCGTCTCGGTTACCCCGCCCCGACTAATTTGACCGATTTTATCGCCTTCCGGATTAATGAGCTTC
>Ga0209510_1000828_pt1 | contig 39151 bp, 34 predicted proteins | sample BiotimSIPDNA_FD_185749 | JGI IMG/M metagenome (GOLD analysis project Ga0209510, IMG submission 185749) | Anaerobic biogas reactor microbial communites from Washington, USA - Biogas_R1 time_0 SIP DNA (SPAdes) (version 2) | ecosystem: Engineered > Bioreactor > Anaerobic > Unclassified | place...
TTCCTTATACTTGCCGCCTTTTTGCATCAGTTCGTCATGGCTGCCCACCTCGGCGATGTTGCCCTGGTCCATCACCAGGATGGTGTCGGCCTCCCGGATGGTGGAGAGGCGGTGGGCGATGACGAAGCTGGTGCGGCCCTGCATCAAAAAGCCCATGGCCCGCTGGATGCGGTGCTCGGTCAGGGTGTCCACATTGGAGGTGGCCTCGTCCAGGATCAGGACGGGTTTATCCGCCAGGACAGCCCGGGCGATGGTGAGCAGCTGCTTTTGTCCGGAGGAGATGTTGTCCGCCTCCTCGTTGATCTCCATCTGGTAGCCGCCGGGCTGGGTCAAGATAAAGTGGTCGGCGTGGGCCAGGCGGGCGGCCTCAATGACTTCCTCGTCGGTGGCCTCGGGCCGGCCGTAGCGGATGTTTTCCATGATGGTGCCGGAGAAGAGCCAGGTGTCCTGGAGCACCATGCCAAAGGCGGAGCGGGCCTCCTCCCGGGAGAGGCTGGCCAGGTCGATGCCGTCTAAGGTAATCCGGCCGGACTGGGGCTCGTAAAAGCGCATCAGCAATTTCACCAGGGTGGTCTTCCCCGAGCCGGTTTCCCCCACGATGGCGCAGGTCTGCCCCGGCTGTACGCACAGGGAGAAATCGTGGATGATCACCTTCTCCGGGTCGTAGCCGAAGCGGACGTTCTCAAAGCAGACCCGGCCCTTCACCGGGGGCAGGGCGGGGGGACTCTGGGGGTCGGTCTCCTCCTCCAGGTCCAGAAAGGCGAAGACCCGCTCGGCCGCCGCCGCCATGGTCTGGATGGCGCCGGTGATCTGGGAGAACTGCACCAGGGGCTGCATGAAGGAGCGCACATACTGGATGAAGGCCTGGACATCCCCCACGGTGATGAGGCCCATGGCGGCCTGGGCGGCGCCCACCACCACCACCAGGAGGTAGCCCAGGTTGTTGGTGAAGTTCATGATGGGCTGCATCAGGCCGGTAAAGAACTGGCTTTTCCAGGCGCTTTCGTAGAGCTGCTCGTTCTTTTCCTGGAAGCTGTCCAGGCTGCTTTGCTCCTTGCCGTAGGCCTGGATCACCATGTGGCCGGCATAGGATTCCTCCACCTGGCCGGTGATGTCCCCGATGACCTCCTGCTGGGCTTTGAAGTAGCGCTGGGAGCGTTTGAAGATCAGGGCCGCCATCATCATGGCCAGGGGCACCACCAGCGCCACCAACAGGGCCAGCAGGGGGCTGATGATCACCATCATCACCAATACCCCCACCAGGGTGGCGATGCCGGACACAAACTGGGTGATGATGTCGGCGATGTTCTGGTACACCGAGGTGACGTCGTTGGTGATCCGGGACAGCACATCCCCGATGCTGGTTTTTTCGTAGTAGGACACGGGCACCTTGTGGATTTTCTCACCAATCCGCTGGCGCAGCTCCCGGGAGAAGTCCGCGATCACCCCCATGGTGACCCGGGACATGAGGAAGCTGAAGAGGGAAGAGACCAGGTAGAGCATCAGCAGCATCAACAGCACCTGGCCGATGCGGGCAAAATCGATGCTGCCTGTCCCCCGCACCTTGGCCACCAGGCCTTCAAAGATGGCGGTGGTGGCCTGGCCGGAGATCTTGGGGCCCACGATGCCCATGGCGGCGCTTAAAACGGCCATGGTGCTGGCAAAGATCAGCCTGCCCCGCCAGGGCCTGAGCACCTGGAGCAGGCGCTTCATGGTATTTTTGAAATCCTTGGGCTTTTCCACCAGCCGGCCGCCGCCGTGGGGCCCGCCGCCGCCCTGGGGCCGGCGGCTCTTGCTGTCTGAGCGTCGCTGACTCATGAGGCTGCACCTCCTGTCCCGGCCAGCTCGCTGTCAGACAGCTGGCTTCTGGCAATCTGCTGGTAGGTGGCGCAGGTCTTGATCAGCTCCCGGTGGCTGCCCTGGCCCACCAGGCGCCCTTCCTCCAACACCAGGATGGTGTCGGCCTGCATGACGGTGGCGATGCGCTGGGCGACAATCAGCACCGTGGTGTCCTGCAGGCTGGTCTTCAGGGCCTGGCGCACCATCAGGTCGGTGCGGTAATCCAGGGCCGAGAAGGAATCGTCAAACAGCAGCAGCCGGGGCTTGGCCGCCAGGGCCCGGGCGATGGACAGGCGCTGCTTCTGGCCGCCGGAGAGGTTGCTGCCCCCCTGGGCCACGGCGCTGTCCATGCCCTCCTCCCGCTCCTCAATGAAGCGGGCGGCCTGGGCCAGCTCTGCCGCCTTATGGATCTCTGCTTCCGTCATCCCCTCATCGGCAAAGGCGATGTTGGAGGTGATGGTGCCGGAAAACAGCTGGGCAGTCTGGGGCACAAAGCCGATCTGGGCGCGGAGGGTGGCCAGCGGCAGGTCTTTGATGTTGACGCCGTCCAATGCAATCTGCCCCTGGGAGACATCAAAAAACCGGGGAATCAGCTGGACCAGGCTGGATTTGCCCGAGCCGGTGGCCCCGATGACAGCGGCGGTCTGCCCCGCCTTGATGTCAAAGCTGATCTCGTGGAGCACATCGGTTTTGGAGTCCGGGTAGCGGAAGGACACCCGGTCAAAGCGCAGGCTGGCCGGCCCCTTTGGCAGCTGCACGCCGGGGCTGCCCTGGTCCTTGATGCTGTTGTCGGTGGCCAGCACCTCGTGCACGCGCTGGGAGGCCACCTCGGCCCGGGGCAGCATCACCGAACTCATCATGGCGATGGTCATAAAGGCGAAGGCGATCTGGAAGGTGTAGCTCATGAAGGCGATCATGTCCCCCACCTGCAGGCGCCCCAGGTCCACGCCCTGGGCGCCAAACCAGATGATGGCCAGGGAGACCACGTTGAGCAGCAGCATCATCAGGGGCATGATATAGCCAAAGGTGTAGTTGATTTTGCGGTTCAGTTCGGTGAGGTTGCTGTTGGCCTCGCCAAAGCGCGCAAGCTCCGTCTCCTCCCGGGAGAAGGCCCGGACCACCTGGACGCCGGTGAGGTTTTCCCGGGCCACCAGGTTCATCCGGTCCAGCAGCTCCTGGCTTTTGCGGAACTTGGGGGTGACGATGGCAGCCACGGTGACCACCATCAGCACCATGGCGGCCACGGTGACCACCACAATCCAGCCCAGGCCGGTCTTCACCTGGGTCACCCGGTAGATGCCCCCCAGGGCCATGATGGGGGCGTAGAACAGCATCCGCATCATCATGACGGATACCTGCTGGATCTGGTTGATGTCGTTGGTGGTGCGGGTGATGAGGGAGGCGGTGGAGAAGCGGTCCACCTCGGCCTTGGAGAAAAACAGCACCTTTTTGAACACCCGGCTCCGCAGACCCCTGCCGATCCGGGCGCTGGCCCTGCTGGACAGGAAGCTGGTGGTCAGGGCGGCCACGCCGGAGAGCAGGGTGAGGCCCAGCATATACAGGCCCTGGGTCCACAGGTAGCGGTTGCGCACAGCATCGATGTTGATGCCCTGGGCCTGGTATTCGGCCCGGACATACTGGGCGGCAGCCTGGGCCACAAACTGCCGGCCCACTTCCCCGGTTAAGGGGGTCTGGGCTTCCAGCTGGGCCAAGAGGACCTCCCGGGTCAAAAGGCCGCTGCGCAGGCCGGCCAGGGCCACCTCGCCCCCGGGCATGGCCTGCATGCCAAAGAGCATCCCCATGGGCAGGTTCAGGGCTTGGATGGCCGCCTCCCGCTGCTCCCCTGTGAGGGTGGTTTTCAGGTGGTACAAGCCGTTTTCCGGGGCGTCATAGGCGCTGAGCACCGCCTCTTTGTCGGCATCCTCCATCAGCAGGAAAAGGTCCTTCATGCTGCCCTCCCGGAGGGTGGCCGCCAGGGCGTTTTCGATGCCGTCCTGCTGGATGCCCACGTTCACCAGGCTGCTGGTATAGGCCGGCAGGGCCAGTTCCGCCGACACCTGGGCGACAAGCAGAAAGAAGACCACAATGAGGGCCTTCCATTCGGGTTTTAAAAATCGGAATGTTTTCAATCCTGGTCCTTTTCCTCCGCTGCGTCCGGCACCTCCACCGGGGTCTTGAGGGTGAGGTGCACGGTTTCAATCCGGGTGTTGCGCACCGCCTGCACCTTCAGGGTGCACTGGGGCAAATCCACCTCGGGGGTTTCCCCGGGCTTGGGCAGGTAGCCCAGCTGCTCTATGATATACCCGGCCACGGTGTCCGCGTCCTCGGATTCCACGTTCAGGTCGAAGGCCTTGTTGAAATCCGACAGGGGCAGGCTGCCGTGGAGCAGGGCTTCGGTGGGGCTTAAGAGGGTGAGCTCGTCCTGTTCCTCGTCGTCGTACTCGTCCTGGATGTCCCCCACGATTTCCTCAATCAGGTCCTCCATGGTGACGATGCCGGACACGCCGCCGAACTCGTCCACCAACACCGCCAGGTGCTGCTTGGACTTCTGGAACTGCACCAGCAGTTCATCCGTGTACATGGTGTCCGGGATGAAGAGGGCCGGGCGGGCGATGTCCCGGAAGGTGAGGCGGCCCTCGTTCAGGGCGTCCAGGTTGATAAGGACGTCCTTCATGTGGACGATGCCGATGACGTTGTCCTTCTCCTCCTCGTAAATGGGGATGCGGGAGCGCATCTCCTGGAGCAGGAACTGCATGTTCTCCTGGAAGGGCTCATCGGCGTCCAGCATGTCCGTGTCCACCCGGGGCACCATGATCTCCCGCACCAGGCGGGTGTCCAGGGAGAGGACGCCCCGCATCATGTTGAACTCCTCCGTGTCAATGGCGCCGTCGTTGCGGCTGGAGTTGAGCAGCACGCTCATCTCCTGGCGGGTCAATTTCTCTTCCTTCTTGGTGAAGTCAATGGGGGTGATCTTTTTCAGCAGCCCCACCGACACGGTGAGCAGCCACACAAAGGGGCGGAACACCGCCCGCAGAAGCAGAATGGTGCCGGCAGACACCCGGGCATACTGCTCCGGCACCTGCAGGGCCAGCTGCTTGGGGTACAGCTCTCCCAAGACCAGGGTGACATAGGAGATGATCAGGGTGATGATGAGGCTGGCCACGGTCTCCGCCGCCGGGAAACTGCCCAGGACGGGCATCAGCCGGTCTACAAAGGCCCTTGCCGCCGAGGCGGAATTGAAAAAGCCCGCGAAGGTGATGCCCACCTGGATCGCGGACAAAAAGGCATCCGGGGACGCCAGCAAACGCTGCACCTTTTGGGCGCGCTTGTCGCCCTTGTCCGCCATGTCCTTGATTTTGCCGGGGTTCAGGGAGACAAATGCCATTTCAGCGCCGGCCAAGAAGGCATTGATGAGGGTGAGTACAAAAATCAGAATGACAGAGGAGAGAATAGGCGATCCAGGGTCGTCCATTAGGGGAATCACGCTCCTTAAGGTTGATGTGGGTTGATTATACAAGGAAAAGAAGCGTTGCGCAAATGCCGGGGTTCACCGGGTCGCGTCAAGATGTTGTAGGTAGTCAGGCGACAGAGAAAGACGAAAGGCCATGCAGCGCTTGGTATAAAGGGCTTGTTTTGCCGGTAGAGAGAATCGGAATGCTTACCTGAGCGTTCTTCAGCCAGGTTTTCGAGGTTTTCCTTAGACTTTTCCTGAGTTCTTTGGATCCAATCAGTCCCTTCACTTCAGCAGATGACTCAACTCCTTCCCGCGTTGAATTGCTCCTCCGCAGCTGGGCATAGTCAATAATTTGCCCATTCGCTTTCATGACACGCAACTCAGCCATGTTCTCCATGTTCTGCTGTGACCACCCATGCGGCCTGCTGCTCAGGCGTGCAGACAGGATATGGCTGACATGCCCTTCAGCGCTGCACCCCAAGGCTCCGGGGTGGCGCTGGTTGCGAATCCTCACCCAGTTGTTCAATAGGTATTTCGCCTTGTCCAGCTTTCCTTTGCGATGTCTTTCAGGCGTTTCTTTGAGGGTTTTCTGGCACAGGGCTACAGCATGGGTCCGCCTGTCTGTCCGCACATGGCTTAAAAACTCACTGATTCGTTCGGGGCTTTCGGCAAACAGACTCCGCAGTGCCTTCATACTGTGAAAGCTGTCCAGGATGGGCACACAGGGATACAGCCATTCTTCTCCTGTGCGAATCCAGGAGGCACCATCCCCTGACAGGAAAATGTGTTCAATATCCTCAGCCATATACTGTTGCTCAATATAGTCGCTGACTGCTATCCACAATTCCTCGCTGGTCCCCTCCAATGGCCAGGTCAGATAGCGGGGGTTCACGAGTTCCCTGCGTTTCCCTACATTACGGACCCCTTCATGGATGTAGATCAGCTTTTTCTGCACGTTCCTGCCGTCCTGTAGGGACACATGATCCTCATCCGCCTCCACATACAGCAGTTTCACAGACCGCTTTTCTCCTTCAGGCTTCAGCTTTGGAAAGTTGTCCAGGTCCTTCACATAATTGCAGACGCTCATTTTGCTGATTCCGGTCACAGAGGCAATATCCGCACTTTTCTTGTAAGAGCTGCTTTCGGCCGCAACGACAGCGGCGTGGCGCACATCGCCACTTACCTTGGCGTGGGCAGGAAGCCCCAGCTCTTTGTCCAGCAGGTAAGCGGTTTCACCAGTGATTCTGTGCTGGTAATAACGTCGCTTGAATCTCAGTTCTCCAAAGACGGTTATCAAGGTCCGCTCATCTATGCGCAGGATTTTCCAATCCTTCATTCGTTTTGAATCTTCTGCAATGGTATCGTCCATTTTGTTGAGGATTGAAGGAATGATTTGTGTCAGCAGCTCGCAGCTTGCCTGGAAAATCTGCTGCATCCGGGCACCAAAGTCGGCCAGTGTATCAGTTGTCAAAGAAGAACAAAGATTTTCCAGAAATCCTGTCACCAAATGTGCTATCATGTCCATGGGGAATGCTTCCTTTCGTTGTAGTCCATCAACCACAATGTACCAAGGAATCATTCCCTTTTCATGTCTTTTTTTCACCCGCCCCCGCGGGGGCGGGTGAACCTGCCCGGGGACCGGGCTGCGTCACCCTGTATGGGGAGGTTCCCGCCTACAACAACTTTACACTAACGGTTCACCGCCCTGGGGCTGCATAAGCTGCCGTCCCTTGCGGAAGACCGCCCCACCCTGCACATCCAAGTGGCTGTGCCTGTTTCGATGTTATCAGCGATTTTCAGGATATGAAAAAAACCATATCAAAGGGGAGTTTCAGAGGGCACAGCCCTCTGAGTGAAATCGTATCGAGCGGCTCTGCCGCTCGGGCGGGGCGGTTTGCGCAGCAAACCATTCCACGCATGTTCGCCGGCCGGGAACGAAGTGACCAGGCGAACATGCCCGTTCCTCCTAACCGACAAAGTGTCCGCAGACACTTTGTCGACACTAAAAGCCCCGGGAATCTCCCGGGGCTGGATGAATTCAGGATTTATTATCTGGCATCGCTGCCGCAGCCGCTGCAGCCGGCGCAGCCTTCGGGGGCGCAGCCGCCCTCCTCGGCAAACTCGTCCTCGCCGGTGAGCTGCACCTGCAGGGCCCGGTTGATGCGCTGCATCATCTGGTTGAAGGTGAGGCGGGCCAGGTTCAACTCCAGGATGCCGGGATGGCGGTTGATTTTGTCCTCCAGGGCCTCGGCTTCGTCCATCAGGCTGTCCAGCTTTTCTTCGTCCGCATCCTCTTCCATTTCCAGGGCGGCGATCTGGTCCCGGAGGTCGGCATAATTGGCATAGAGGTCGGAGACCTCGGGGTTACTGGAGGCCTTTTCCTCCAGGCTGTTCATGGTGGCAAACTCCTCGGAGTTGGCAATGAGCTGGCCCAGTTCCCGGGCCTTTTCCAGAATGTGTTCCATCAAATGTTCTCCTTTTTGATTTGTTTGGCTTTTAAGGTGTTGCTGCCGTGGCCGGTGATGATGACCGGGACAATCTGCCCGATCTGGTCTTCGATCCCGGCGAAATTGCAGGCGATGCCCCGTCCGGTTTTGCCGGTCAATTGCTGGGGGTCCCGCTTGGAGGTGCCGTCCACCAGCACATGGGCCTCCTGGCCCACCAGGTCTTCAAAGATCTCCGCCGTGATGGCCTCCTGGCTGGCAATCAGCCGGGTGATGCGGTCTGTTGCGGTCTCCTTCTCGATCCGCCCGGGCAGCTTGGCAGCCGCTGTTCCGCTGCGGGGGCTGTAGATGAAGGTGAAGGCGCTGTCAAAGCGCACCTCGGAGACCAGGGACAGGGTGTCCTCAAAATCCTCCTCGGTTTCGCCGGGGAAGGCCACGATGAGGTCGGTGGTGAGGCCGATGTCCGGCATGGCGCGCCGCAAGGACTGTACCCGGCTCAAATAGGTCTCCCGGGTATAGCGCCGGTTCATGGCGGCCAGCATCCGGTCGCTGCCGGACTGAGCCGGCAGGTGCAAATGGGGGCAGATGGCGGGGTTGCGGGCCATCTCGGCAATCAGCTCCTCGGACAGGTCCTTGGGGTTGCTGGTCATGAAGCGCAGGCGGGGGATGCCCGTCTCCCCCAGGGCCCGCAGCAGCTGGTGGAAGCGGGGGCCGTCCCCGTCGGTGCCGTAGGAGTTGACGTTCTGGCCCAGGAGCATGATCTCCTGCACCCCGTCCTTCACCAGGGCCTCGGCCTCGGCAACAATCTGCTTGAGGTCCCGGCTGCGCTCCCGGCCCCTGACATAGGGCACGATGCAGTAGGAGCAGAAGTTGTCGCAGCCGTACATCACGGTGAGGTAGGCAAAGAAGGGGCTTTGCCGCAGGACGGGCAGGCCCTCATACAGGGTGCTGTCCTCGCCTTTTGCAAAGGCTTCCTCCCGCCGGCCCTCCAGGGCCGACAGCAGCCGCTGGGGCAGCAGGTAGAGTTCCCCCGGGCCAAAGCTGAAATCTACATGGGGATAGCGCTGTTTGAGGCGTTCCGGGAAGCCCTCCTGCTGGGCCATGCAGCCGCAGACCCCCACCAGCAGTTCCGGCCGGGTCTTCTTGATCTCCTTGGTGAAGATGATGTTGCCCATGGCCCGGCGCTCGGCGTTGTCCCGGATGCAGCAGGTGTTGAACAGAATCAAATCGGCCTGGTCTCGGTCGGTTTCAGGCCGCATCCCCATGCGCTCCAGCATGCCGCCCAGGGTTTCAGAGTCGTGGGCGTTCATCTGGCAGCCATAGGTGATGATGTGGTAGCTGCGGGGCCGGTCCGGCCGGCCTTTGATCTCTCTGGCGATGCCCTCCTGCCGCAGGATTTCCTCCCGGGCCACGGGGCGAACTGGGTTACGCATCAGGGCTGTCCTCGTCCTCCTGTGTGCCGGCCTGCGCGCCTTGGGCGGGCAGGGGCGTGTCCATTTTTTTGCGGGTCATTTCCATCAGACCCAGGCGGGTGAAGCCCAGCACCTCGCTGGGCACCGGGTCCTCCATCAGGGCCGCGCGCAGGGCAGATGATACCACATCCCGCTGCTGGTCGTCTGCCATGTCGATAAAATCAATCAGAATGATGCCCCCCGCCCGGCGCAGGCGCAGCAGGCGGGCAATCTCCACTGCTGCCTCCAGGTTGGTGCGCAGGATGAGGTCGCCGCCTTTTTTGGCGTCCTGGCTGGTGTTGACATCAATCACCAGGGCGGCTTCGGTGGGGTCCAGCACCAGGGTGCCGCCCGAGGGCAAATATACCCGGCGTTTGAGGGCCTGATGCAGCTGCTGACGGATGCCGTACAGCGAAAAGGGGTCCTCATGCACCAGCACCGGCAGGCCCAGGTGGGCCACCGCGGATTCGCTGCTGGTGATCACCCGCTCCGGCAGCGCGTTCTCGTCCTGCATCAGCCGGGTGAGGGCGTCCAGGGCGGGCTGCAGGAGGGCTGGCGGCCGGGCGTGCAGGCTGCGCTGTTCCAGGCGCTCCCAATCCGATTGCAGCCGGGCAATCTCCGCCGCCAGCACCGCTTCATCAACGCCTTCCGCCTTGCTGCGCAGCACCAGGCCGCAGTCAATAGGCCGCAGGCGCTGGGCCAGGCGCTTCAGGGCCTGGCGGCTTGCCGCCTTCTTGCTGGCGTGGGCGTAATCCCCCCGGGGCAGCAGCATGGCATAGCGCCCGGCCAGGGCGATGTCCTGGGTGAGGTAGGCAGCCTTCTTGCCCTGGGGCGGCCGGCGGATTTGCACCACCAGGCTGTCCCCGGGCTTGATGCCGGTGTCCCGCATCTCCGCAAAGGGCAAAAAGCCCTCCACCCCCGGGGCCAGGCTCACAAACATGGCCCCCAGGGCCTTCATCACCCGGCCTGCCCGGCCGGCATACACCGCGCCTGCAGCATATGGGGCGGCCTCTGCCTGCTCCCGGTATTCCACCAGCTTCCGGTCCTGGGTCAGGGCCAGGTGACCGGAGGCTGCGTCCAACAGCAGCTCCTTCATGGGGGTGTCACGCGCCCTCCAGGGGGACGAAGCTGTCGTCCAAAAGGGCGGTGCGGGTGATGTCGCAGCGGGGCAGATCCACCCCGGCGTATTCGCACAGGGAGCTTAGCAGCTGGTCCGCCCGGGCCGTCCCCTGGGAGGAGGTGGCCAGCACCGCCATCAGGTGATCCTCCTTCACCATCAGGTTGTAAATCAGGGGCCTCAGGTTTTCCTCCCGCTCCCCGGCCTTGCCTTTTTTCATGAAGGGGATGCTCTCCCGGGCCAAAAAGCCTGGCACCGCCGCCGCCAGCCGGTCAAAATCCGTTTCGGGCTTTAAGGTGTAGGTGGCGGCCGCCATCCGGGCCATGGCCTTTTGCACGCTGTCCTCCTGCAATACCGCCGCCTGGGCCTTCATGCCCTCCGGCAGGGTGTCGTTGAGGCGGCGCACAAAGGTGGCCGGCGTGATGGAGGCGGCCAGGGGCACCTCCATCACCTCCCGCAGGCCGGCGATGCCCACGGACAGGGGGGCAGCGAAACTCAGCTGCAAATGGGGGTTGAAGCCCTGGGAATAGGTCACCGGCAGGCCGCTTCGCCTGAGGGCCCGCTGCATGGCCCGCTGCAGGTCCAGGTGGCCCAGGAAGCGGTGGGGCCCGGTTTTTTCAAACACCACCAGCATCTTCATCAGCACACCCCCTCAAAGCGGGCCAGGCCGCAGCCATAGCAGCCATCCCGGCAGTCCGGGGTGGTTTCCGCCCGCTTCGCCCGCTCGTTCTCCAGCCACAGGTATTTCCTGGTGACCCCGATGTCCGTCAGGTCCCAGGGCAGCAGCTCGTCCCTGTCCCGCTCCCGGTTGGCGTAGAAGGCCGGGTCCAGGCCGCAGTCGGCAAAGGCCTGCAGCCAGGCGTCGTAGTTGAAGTGCTCGTTCCAGCCGTCCAGGACGCAGCCCAGTTCGTAGGCCCGGTGCAGCACCTGGGCCAAACGCCGGTCGCCCCTGGCGAAGCAGGCCTCCAGGAAGCTGGTCTCCGGGTCGTGCCAGTTGAAGGTGACCCCCTTGATACTAAGGGCATTGCGCAGGAAGGACTGCTTGCGGCGGATCTCCGGCAGGCTGTCCTGGGCCGCCCACTGGAAGGGGGTGAAGGGCTTGGGCACAAAGGTGGAGGCGGAGACGGTGACCCGAAGGCCCTTCCCACGCTTGCCCTTGGGCACGTTGTGGTAGCAGCCCACCACCTTGCGGGCCAGGTCAGCGATGCCCAGCAGGTCCTCGTCGGTTTCCGTGGGCAGGCCGATCATGAAATACAGCTTCACGTTGCTGTAGCCGCTTTCAAAGGCCTCCGTCACCGTGCGCAGCAAATCCGCCTCGGTGACCCCCTTGTTGATGACGTCCCGGAGGCGCTGGGTGCCGGCCTCCGGGGCCAGGGTGAGGCCGGATTTTTTCACCTCGGCGGTGTCACTCAGGGCCTCCTGGAGCTGGTTGTCAATGCGCAAACTGGGCAGGGACAGGCTGACCCGCTGATCTTTGAACCGCTCATTGAGGCCCCGGATCAATTCCAGCAGCTGGGAATAGTCCCCCGTGGACAGGCTGGACAGGCTCATCTCCTCATAGCCGGTGGATTGCACCAGCTGCTCCGCCAATTGGAACAGCTTCTCCGTGCTGCGCTCCCGCACCGGGCGGTAGAGCATGCCGGCCTGGCAGAAGCGGCAGCCCCGGGTGCAGCCCCGCATGATCTCCAGCACAATCCGGTCGTGAACGGCCTGGGTGTAGGGCACCGGCACCTTCACCGGGAAGGGGGCCGTGTCCAGGTCCAGCTCAATCCGCTTGCGGATGGGCAGGGAGGCCTCGTTCACCCGGGGGGCAAAGGCGGCCAGCCGGCCGTCCTCCTGGTAGGTGGCTTCGTACAGATCCGGCACATAGGCCCCTTCAATCCCCGCCAGGTCCAGCAGGATCTGCTGCCGGGTTTTGCCGGCCTGCCGGCCTTCCCCGATGGCCCGCAGCATCTGGAGGGTGGCGGTCTCCCCGTCCCCCATCAGGAAGGCGTCCACAAAGGGGGCCAGAGGTTCCGGGTTGGCGGCGCAGGGCCCCCCGGCGATGACAAAGGGCATGTCCTCTCCCCGGTCCCGGTTGTAAAGGGGGATGCCCCCCAGGTCCATCATCTTCAGGATGTTGGTATAGCTCATCTCATACTGCAGGGTGAAGCCCACGGCGTCAAAGGCATTCAGGGGCATCCGGCTCTCCAGGGAGAAGAGGGGGATGTCCTGTTCACTGAGCCCTGCCATCATGTCCGTCCAGGGCATCATCACCCGCTCGCACAGGAGGTCCTCCTGGGCGTTCACCACCTCGTAAATCACCTTCATGCCCAGGTGACTCATGGCCACCTCATAGGTGTCGGGAAAGGCGAAGCAGAAGGTGGTCTTGCCCGCCCAGTCCTTCTTCACCTGGTTCACTTCCATGCCGGTATAGCGGCTGGGCCGCTGCACCGTCTCCAACAGCGCCTCGATGCGCCGGTTCCTGTCCTTGTCCAAGCTGCCCTCCAAAAAAATCAGTAATCCTGATTGTACCACGATGGAGCCTTTTCTGTCATTCCGCCCCGGCAGGCTGTTCGTCCAGGCCCAGCCTGTCCAGCAGCACCGGCAAATCCCGCTGGGCAATCACCACCAGGACCCCGTCTTGTTCCCTGGCCCGGTCTGCAAGCCCGGCATAGTCCCGGCTGAATTCCAGGGTGCCTGCCAGATTGGCCAGGAAGGGAAACAGGGCCCGGCCAAAGGAATCCCGGGCCACCAGCAGGCGGGGGCCGCCCTGGGGGCCTGTGGTGCTGATCTTCAGGTCGTCCAGGCTGCGGATGGGGCGGCTGGCCCGGTAGGCCCTGGACATCTCCGGCACCCGGTCTGTCTGGGTGTCCGCCAGGCCGGGGAGGTAGAGGGGCACCAGGTCCCCGGGGGCGGGCACTACCTTGCTGAAATCATCCGGGCTGTACTCCTTAAGCCCCGGGATGCAAAGGGCAAAGAGCCCCTCCTGAAGGGCCACATAAGCCCCCCAGGCAGTCCAGTGGCTGTCCCGGGGTAAATAGGCGGGTTGGGCCTGCTGCTGCAGCAGGTTGCGCACATCCGGCGCAGGCACCCCCAGTTCAGAAAGCCGCGTCAGCAGGCGGCTCAGGTTGCTGTTTTCCTGGTTGACCGGGCGGATGTGGGGGGGCAGGTACTGGGGCACCACCTGGCCCTTGTCTGGCGCAACGAGGAGGGCGAAGGCCGTGCCCTGGGCCTGCAGGGCCTGATGCAGCGTATGCAGGGCCTGGGCCAGGGCCTCCACCTCCGGGTCCGACATCAGCCCCTGGCCCAGCACGCTGTCAAGGGCCGGGCGGAAAAACAGGAAGCCTTCCCGGCCCATCACCACCTGGGGGCTGCCGCTGTCCCCCAGGAGGCTGTTGAGGCGGCCCCAGGCCCGGATAAGGGCGGGCGGCTGTCCCAGCGCCTGGTCCAGGAAGCCGGGCTCCCCGGGGGCGGCGGCAAACTGCCCTGATGTCCCCGGTTCTGCAAGGCGCAGGGCCAGGGGGAGCAGCAGCAGCAGGAGCATCAGGCAAACGAAGATCTTTTTCATGCTGCCCCCCTCAAAAAGCCCCGTAGATGAAGGGCAGGTGGCCGGCACCGAAGGCGGCCAGCAGGCCCAGGGCCAGGGCCAGGATGGCGCCAGCCTGGCGCAGCAGCAGGGGCAGGCGGGCCGCGATGCCCCGGCCTTCCACCATCAACAGGACAAGGGCCATCAGCAGGGCCAGGAGGGTGCCGGGCCCTAGCTGGGCCAGGGCCAGGTTGACCGTTCCGGGCTGCAGGAAGGCCGTCAGGGCAGCCCCCAGGTTCTGGTTGGCGGCAAAGGGCAGAAAACCCAGGGCGGCAGCCAGGTAGACATAGGCCCGGCGCAGGGGCAGGGGCCAGGCGGCAGGCTTCAGGATGCCCCGGCGCTCCAGGCTGATGAGGAGGGCATTCCACAAGCCCCACAATACAAAGCCCCAGCCGATGCCATGCCACAGGGCAATCAGCAAAAAGACCAGGAAGGTGTTCAAAAGGGTGCGCCCCTGCCCCCGCCGGCTGCCCCCCAGGGGAATGTAGACCCATTGGCCGAACCAGCGGGTGAGGCTCAAGTGCCAGCGCCGCCAGAAATCCCGCAGGGAGTCCGCCAGAAAGGGCCGGTTGAAGTTTTCAGGCAAAGAAAAGCCCAGGGCCCGGGCGGCGCCCAGGGCGATGTCGGTATAGCCTGCAAAATCAACATACAATTGCAGGGGAAAGATCAAAAGCCCTAAAAGGGCCAGGGGCAGGTTCCGGTCCGCCGCCGGGGCCTGGTAGACGGCCTGGGTGATGAGGGCCAGGCGGTCGGCAATGAGCAGCTTTTTTACCAGGCCCAGGGCCAGGCGGCTGAGGCCGGCCTCCAGGTCCTGCCAGATGCGCTCCCGGGCCGGCTGCTGGCGGGTGAATTCCTCAAAGGAGGCCAGGGGGCCCATGGGCAGCTTGGGGAAGAACAGCAGGTAAAACACCAGGTTCCCCACCCCCTGCTGCCCCTCCAAGTGGAAGGACAGGGCCTGGAAGGCGGCGTAGCTCAGCCCCAGGGGCAGGGCCAGGCCGCTGCCGGCAAAAGGCAGCAGCTTCACCAGCAAAACGGCCCCCAGGTTGATCACAAGGGCCGCGGCCCGCCGGGGGCGGCCCTGCATCCGGGCCGCCAGCAGGTTCAATAAAATAAAAGCCAGAAAAACAAGGGGCTGCTGCCATCCGGCGGACAGCAGCAGCAAGAGGCCCAGCAGGCCCTGCCAGGCATGGTGCCCCCTGCGCCCCCGGAGGGCTGTTGACAGCATCAGGGCCAGGGGCAGGTAGAGGCTTAAAAAGCCCGGGGCGGTGAGGTTCACGCCTTAGCCCTGGGTGTTGTAAAAATAGTAATAGCTGTTCACCAGCCCGGTGTCCAGGTCCAAAACAAACACCAGCTGGGGGCTGTCCTCGGCATCCCCCAGGGCATAGATCATCAGGTCATAGTCCGTGAGGCTGGGTTCGCCGTAGGCCGCCAGCAGCTCCTCCCCGCTGCTGCCGATGCCCAGGCCCCGGGAGGTAAGGTGGTCCCCCGCCAGCACCATGACGGTTTCCAGCATGTCCTCCCCCCGGGGGCCCTTGGGCAGGGTGCCAATGAGCAGCTCCTCCCCCAAAAACTCCTTGTCCTCCCCCTCAAACAGGCAGCTGTCCGCCCGGCTTTCTGTCAAACCCACCCCAGCTTTTTTCAGGGCGGCCAGCAATTCCTTGGCCGGGCTGGCCAGGGCATAGGCCTGGCCCTCAAACACAAAGACCAGGTCCATCTCCGTCATGGGCAGGGGGGCCGGGGCGGCGGCGGCGGGCAGCATCAAGCACATGATGAGCGCCGCTAAAGCCAGGGCAGTCAACTTACTGACCATTGATAACCTCCATCACCGTGGTATAGGACGGGCAGTTGAAATAGAGATAGGCCGCCATGTCAAAGGGCAGGCGCACGCAGCCGCCGGTGGCAAAGCTGCCGATTTCCTGCAGGCCCCAGGAGGCCACCTCGCTTTCCGAGGTGCCGTGGCAGGGGATGCCGTGGATGTAGCGGCCCCGCCGGTAGGTGATGCTGTGGGGGGCCGAGGTGTAGGTGAAGTGCACCCAGCGCTGCTTGTAGCCCAGCACAAAGCGGCCCGAGGGGGTGGGGGTGGTGCGCTTGCCCAGGGCGGCGGTTTCCACGCGCAGGGGGACCCCTGTGCGCTGGCCGTCCTCATCCAGGGCATACAGGCTGACGGTGAAATCCGCCTTGTTCACCAGGATTAAAAGGGGCGGCATGTCCTCGGTGTCGCTCAGGTACCGGGTTTCAAAGGTTTTCAGGGTCTGGCCGGGCACATAGCCCTCCAGGCCCAGCGCCCGCACCAGCAGGAAGCTGCGGGAAAAGCCCGTCACCTGCATGGGCGTCCCCTCCGGGATTTCCAGCAGCACCTGGCCCAGGCGGCTGTCCGGCAGGCTCAGCAGAGACAGCCCCGGGGTGGCCTTCACCATGTGGGGGGTCACCGGCGCGTCGGAGCCGATGATGGCCAGCTGGCTGCGGTGGACAAAGGCGCCGGCATCGGTCTTGAACCACTGGCCGCCGTACATCTCACTTAAGCGGATGTGCCCGCCCGGGGCCACCGCAAGGGCGCCGGCAGACAGGGGCTGGCTGCCGGTGTACACCGCGTAGGTGCGGTTCATGGCCTCCCCTTGTTCCGGCAGGGGCGAGAGGGCGCTGCCCAGGACAAAGCCCTGGACCTGGCCGTCGTCGATGTACCACCAGCTGCCCGCCTGGGCTGTGAAGCGGTACAGGTGCAGGGGTATCAGCTGGCCCTCCTCCTGGCCTTCCGGCCGGGAAAACAGGGCCTGGGGCGCCTCCACATAGCCCAGGCGGGGGGCTTTGAAGGCCTTCAGCACCAGGGCCTGGACCGCGGCGGCCTCCACAAACAGGCCGCTGTCCTTCAGCTGCAGAAAATCCCCGGCCTGGGCGGCCACCTGATACAGCCGGCCCGGTTCCATTTGGTCGCTGGCCCCCAGGGACAGGCCGGGCTCCGGGTACAGGGGAAGCTCTTTTTCCCCGTAGACCAGCATCACATCGTCCTTCATCTGGCCGATCCGGGCCAGGCCCTCCCTGGGCAGGTAGCCTTCCATGTCCCCGGACTTCACCCGGTGATAGCCCCGGTTCCGGGCCAGCACGGTGACCAGCTCCCCCTGGCGCAGGTTTTTTTTCACCGCGCCCCCCTGTAAGGGATGGGCCAGCAGGGCCTGCTCCCGGAGGCTGTACAGCAGGGCCGGTTCCTCAGGGATGTCGGGGCCCAGTTCCGAGAGGTTGTTGCCGTAGATATAGCCGGTGAGGCCCCCTGTCTCCACCTTCAGCATGCCCTTGCCCCGGGCCACCACGGTGACCAGGGCTTCCGGGGGCAGGCGCTTCAAAATCTGCGCGCCGTGGAGGGAATATTCCCGCAACATCCGCACATCCGGGGCAAACAGCTGCTGCCCGGCCCGTTCATCCGGCCGGTCCTCCGGCAGGGGCTGAAGCATGTAGGTGCGGGCAAAGCCGGTGATGCCCTCATAGGTGACGATGCCGTAGCCCATGTGGCCTTCCATGTTCACCTGGGTGAGGGTTAGGGGGGTGTTGGGGGGGATGCTGCCGATGCCCACGTTGTAGCCGGAGGAGCGGTCGTAGATGGTGGCGCTGTATTCAAAATAGCCCACCCGGGTCTCCCCTTCCGCGGCCAGGGCGGGGGGAGCGGGCAGGAGCAGCTGCAGGGCAAGCAACAGGGCGGCTGCCAGGGGCAGCATCCGGACGCTAAACGGGCGTATCAGTCTGGGCATCATCACCTTCACCGCGCAGATACCGCGCGGGCCTTTCCGGTGCAGTATACAGGAAGTCACAGGGCAGGGCCAGTCAGTTGCCCTTCATCCAGGCCAGCAGCGCCTCTGCCACCTCCTGTGGGTGGGTTTCCATGGGACAGTGGCCCGCCCCCTTGACCACCAGGGCTGTCATGTCCGGCCGCAGGGCCTGTAAGGCTGTCAGGGCCGACAGGGGCACCCAGCGGTCCTTCTCCCCCCAGATGGCCAAAACTGGCAGGGGCAGGTCCGGGAAGCCCGCCAGGTCCTCCTCCCGGGCGGTCCTCACCATCCGGCCCAGGGACTGGGCGGTGCCCGGCACACGCAGGGGGGCCAGGTAGCCCGCCACCTGCTGCTCATCCGGCTTCTGGCCGTAGGCGCTTTCCAAGAAGGACCCGATGCGCTGTTCATTGAGCACCAGGTGCTCCAGGGCCAGGAGGGTCCACTGCAGGAAGGGGGGCACCGACAGCAGGCCGCTTCTGGAGCCGCCGGTCAAGGGGGCGTCCATCAGCACCAGGCCGAGGGACCTGTCCGGCTGCTGCAGGGCCATGGCGTAAGCGGTGCCGCCCCCCATGCTGTGGCCGGCCAGGTACCAGGGCTGGGCCGCCAGGGCCGGTGCCAGGGAATCATCCACCTGGGAAAGCAGCTGCCACAGATCCTGCGCCCGGTTGCGCTGGCTGTGGTCGTAATCCAGGTCCCGGGCGCTGTAGCCAAAGCCGGGCAGGTCCACCATGACCACAACGACGCCTGCCTGAACCAGCAGGGGCGTGAGGGCCTCAAAGGAGAAGGTGGAGCCTGCCAGGCCGTGAATCAGCAGCAGCTTGCCCAGGGGGGGCGGGCCCTCAGGAACCGCCAGGCGGTAGTGGATCCGGGTGCCCGCGGCCTCAACAAAGGCGCTGTTCACAAAAGGCAGGCTTTCCGGGGCATGGGCCGGGGCGGACAGGGGCACCAGGTAGGGCAGCACCAAGGCCGCCAGTAGCAATACAACGAGGAATACAAGGAAAACTTTGCCTTTGCCTCCTTTTCTTTTCAAAACAGCACCTCCTGTTCACCTATCCAAAACCATTATACAGCCCAAGCCGTCAGGTAAAACCTGTGGCTGTTCCTGCACTCAATGCAAATCTGTGTACAAAACTATCGGCAATAATTTCGCACCTGATTCATCAAAATGACAAAGGGAAATCTTATCAGGTTGGTAAAGTTGCTTAGTTGTGATAGAGTAATAAAAGAAATCATATTGTGCATAACAGAATCTATGGCGAGGTATGAATTGATGAAGAAATATATGTTGGTAGATTTGTTTACTGGCTCCTACAACGAAGAGAACACCGGCCACGAAATACTCAATGATGTAAAAAATTCAATTACAAGAAAGTACTATGGTTATCTGCCGCCACATGATGATCCGAACATCCAAAACCTTGGTGCCTCTAAAAATGACGAATACATAGATGATATCCTCATTGTTTTTGTGAGAAGGATATCCGACGAAACCCCATGCAGGATTGTGACCGGGTTTTATCCAAACGCTCGGGTATACAGCAAAAAACAAAGCGGGGAAAAACTTGGTCGGAGATTTACCGATAAAGATGGTTCTGTTAAAGTTGCGTCATACACGCTGGAAAGCGAGCGATATTATCCTGTAACATCCGAGTTTGCACTTCTCATTGAAACACGAAAGTACAATTCCCACATGTTCAGAAAACAAAGGGTTTACTGCGGGAAATACCCAGAGCTTGATGATTTGGTCATCGACTATATTGGACGATTGATTGACGGGGAAGCACTGGAAGACGACATCATCGCACAGCAGGAATTACAGGAAATTAAAGGGGCGAACAACGATACAATTCAGGAAGCACCAAACAGAATGGTCAAGTTAGAAAACCAGCCGTCAGGAAAAAAAGTCTTAAGAAACCCCGAATTAGCAAAATCAGCAATCATCCGTGCACAAAATCAGTGTGAGGTTGATGCCAGTCATGTCACATTTATAAACAAACGCGGAAAACCCTACATGGAAGGGCACCACCTCATTCCCTGCACGGAAAAGAATGCAACTTCAATCTGGCATCAATTTAACAGAAACATCGACTGTATAGAGAACATCGTATCCCTCTGCCCAACTTGTCACCGAGCCATTCACCTGGGAAATCACACAGAGAAAAGAAAAATACTGAATGGATTACTAATCAGACGGCTGCCTGGACTTAAACAGATTAACATCAATGTCAATGAGAAATATGTCATGCGTTTATATGGATTAGACTAAGGTTTTTCTGTATTTGAATCGCAACTTGCTTCAAAAGCGTACCCCACCAATCTAGTTTTGAACTGATTTGGGTTAGGTTTATCATGCTCTGCACCTCAAACCTCAGCTTCCATGGTAAGATGGTGCCAGCATACAAAAGGAGCACATCACGTGGACAGCATCTATCTGGCGCGGCCCACCAGGGCGCAGGCAGCCTGGGCGGACATGGAACTGGGCCTGTTCATCCACTGGTTTCCCATGGGCTGGTACCAGGACATCGACGAGGGCCGGCTTCTTCAGCCGGAATACCAACAGGAGCTGCTGGCCCGCTGTACCTGCGACACCCTGGACACAGACCAGTGGGTGCAGTCCGCACAGGACTTGGGGGCGCAATACTTGGTGTTTGTGGCCAAGCACGCCCTGGGCTTCTGCGCCTGGCAGACGGAGCACGGGCAGTTCGGCATGAAGCAGGTTCCCTATCAAAAGGGCCAGGGGGACGTGGTGCGTGACCTGGCCGCCTCCTGCCGGAAGGCCGGCATCAAACTGGGCATCTACCTGGCGGCGGACACCATGGTGATGGATGTGGGCCAGCAGGGCATCGCCCGGGACCCGGCTTTCCAGGAGGAATACAACCGCATCTACCGGGCCTGGCTGACGGAGCTGCTGTCCCGCTACGGCGAGGTGGTGGAGGTGTGGTTTGACGGCTCCTTGCAGATTGAGGTGGGGGACATTTTAAAGCAATACGCCCCCCACGCCATGGTGTTTCAAAGCAGATACGCCACCATCCGCTGGGTGGGCCAGGAGGAGGGCTATGCATCCGACCCCGCCTGGAACAGCGTGGAGCGCTATGACGCCCTGTCCGGCATCGCCACCCAGCGCCACGGCACCCCGGAGGGCCAGGTCTGGCTGCCCCTGGAGTGCGACGCCCGGATCCGGCGGGACTGGGGCTACCACCACAATCTGGCAGACAACCCCATCAAAAGCGTGGACCAGTTGATGGACATGTACTACGGCTCCGTGGGCCGGGGGGCGGTGCTGCTGCTCAACCAGGCGCCCCATCCCAAGGGGCACATCATTCCCGAGGACATGGCCCGGATGAAGGAGTTTGGTGACGAAATCCGCGCCCGCTTCCGCAACCGGCTGGGCACTGTCAAGGGCGAGGGCATGGCGCTGGAGCTGCATCTGCCAGAGCCCGGCCCGGTGGACCACGTCATCCTCATGGAAGACATCCGCTTTGGCGAGCGGGTGCGGGCCTACCGGGTGGAGGCCATGGTGGCGGGAGACTGGGTGCAGGTCTCCTCCGGCATCGCTGTGGGCCATAAAAAAATCGATGCCTTTCCTGAAATCACCACAGACCGCCTGCGCTTCACCGCCCTGCAAACCGCGGGCACCCCCATCCTGCGGGCCTTCACCGCACTGTATGCGGGTAGAATCCCTGTGCGGAAGCTGGCCGCCGCCCCCCACCAGGAAGTAGTGATGGAGTTTGGCAGCCAGATCTACGACCACCGCACCGGCCATGCCGATTTCAGCCTGGCCCTCTCCCCCTTCATCCGGGAGGCCGGGCAGTACCGGCTGGCCTTCCGCTTAACCCCGGACAGCCGGGACCCCCTGGTCCTGTCAGAAGCCCGTCTGATGATCGGGGGCATCCCCCAGCCGGACTACCTGACAAAGGAAGACGCGGACAACAGCTTCCTGCTGTACATCCCCGGCACCGGCCCGGAGGTGGTCTTCACCGCCGGCAGCACCCGCGGCAGCGTCCCCTCTCTGAAAGGAGACGTGGTCATCGAACGGGTCATCCCATAAATACACCGACAAGGAGCTTATTTTGGACATCACCCTGGACACCATCAAAAACCACCCGGCCGTACGGGCCTACATCCAGAAATCCGACCAGTCCCTCCTGGCCATGGGCTTTACCGAGCACAGCTTCGCCCATGTCACCCGGGTGGCGGTCACCGCGCAGCGCATCCTCACGGAAACCGGCCACAGCCAGCGGGATGGGGAGCTGGCCGCCATCGCCGGCTACCTCCACGACATCGGCAACATGATCAACCGCAAGGGCCACGAAACCTCCGGCGCCCTGATGGCCTTCCAGCTGCTCACCGCCATGGGCATGAAGGAGGAGGAGATCGCCACCATTGTTACTGCCATCGGCAACCATGACGAGTCCACCGCCTTCCCGGTGAACGACGTGGCCGCCGCCCTCATCATCGCCGACAAAAGCGACGTGCGGCGCAGCCGGGTGCGGGACAAGGACACCATCGCCTTTGACATCCACGACCGGGTCAACTACGCCGTCACCTCCTCCGTCATCACGGTGGACAAGGCCCAGGGGGAGATCCTCTTGTCCCTGGTCATCGACATCGAGGCCAGCCCCCTGTCAGAGTATTTTGAGATCTTCCTCTCCCGGATGATCCTCTGCCGCAAGGCGGCGGATCGGCTGGGCTATCAGTTCGGCCTCATCATCAATGATCAGCGGATGATGTAGACGGCGCCTATGTGACTGCGGTCACACGCCCCCTTTCAGGGGGTTTTTGAGTGTGGACAAAGTGTCTGCGGACACTTTGTCGATTTGGAGGAGCGGGCATTTTCGCTTGTTCGCAGTACTCACGGCCAGCGAAAATGCGAGGAATGAATTGCTTCGCAATTCGCCCCGCCCGCCCGGCAGAGCCGGGCGATACGATTTCACTCAGAGGGCTGTGCCCTCTGAAACTCCCCTTTGATATTGTTTGTCTTCATTCTGGAACACAGGGGTCCGTCCCCTGTGTTTTCGTCTCATGTGTTTTGAGGTGGTGGGATTATTCTGCCGAATCCACAGCAGCAAGCGGGATGTCTCCGCCCATGATGGCCGCCTTCAGCGCCAGCACCTTCTCATGAATCAGGCGGATGGTGTGCAGGAAGGCCTCATCCCCCCGGCCGGTGGGGTCCTCCAGGCCCCAGTCCTCCACATGCTGCCCCGGCACATAGGGGCAGGCCACCTCACAGCCCATTTTGATGACGATATCCACTGGCGGCAAAGCGTCCAGCAGCTTGCTGCGCTGGGATGCCTCCATATCAATGCCGTAGATTTCCTTCATCAGCCGCACGGCGTCCTGGTTGATCCGGGGCCTGGTCTCCGTGCCGGCGGAATGGCTGTGAAACACCTCCCCGGCCAGGTGCCGGCCCAGGGCTTCCGCTATCTGGCTCCGGCAAGAATTGTGGACGCAGACAAAGGCCACGTGGGGTTTGCTCATCAGATTTTCCTCCAGATTTCAGGCTTGTCCGGCAGCAGCCCAGGGGCCCCTGCCAGGCTCATATCAGAGTATATCCACAATCTGTGGATTTTTTCGTGCAATCTGCCACAAGATGTGGTAGAGTAGGATAGCGGTTTGTCCGCAGATTGCATTAATACTAAACACACGAGTTAATGCACTCATGGATCGAGGATTTTCGATGGCTCTGCTAAGTCAAAGGAACGAGGCGTAGCCTCGTCGGGACTCTCTGCGTTCCCTTTCCACCTCGCAAGCTCGGCGGAGGCGTCCACTCCGAGGTCCCTCCTCTCGCTTGAAAGCCTGCTTTCAAGCGCAAGGAAGGGTTCCGGAACATAGTGAGCTGGCAGGCTTGTCCTGGCAGCGAACGAAGTGGAGTGAATCCTGACGCAGACCGATTCATGGAAGCATTAAAGAGTGCGTTTAGTATAAACGAAGATCCGGCGCTGTTTGCGCCTGCACCAAGGAGGATACCATGGCCTGTGAATTTGTTGTCACCGGGGGCGCCCTGCCCCAGGAGGAGCTGAACGCCTACCTGAACCGTGCCCGGGAGCAGTTTGGCCGGGAACCCAAGCGCATCGCCATCCAGGTGGAGGGGGACGAGGTGGCCCTGGACTACACCTTTGAGGCCCAGCCCTTTGAGCGCATCCGCCGCATCACCGGCTACCTGGTGGGCACCATGGACCGCTGGGGCGACGGCAAGCGGGCCGAGGAGCACGACCGGGTCAAGCACACCGCCTGACGCAATAATAACCGCGATCATTTGAGGAGCCGGCGGGCTCCTTTTTGAGTGTCGACAAAGTGTCTGCGGACACTTTGTCGTTTAGGAGAAGCGGGCATGTTCGCCTGGTCACTTCGTTCCCGGCCGACGAACATGCGTGGAATGGTTTGCTGCGCAAACCGCCCCGCACACGCGGCAGAGCCGCGTGATACGATTTCACTCAGAGGGCTGTGCCCTCTGAAACTCCCCCGTTGATATGGTTTGTCTTCATTCACTGAGGAGCCAACAGGCTCCTTTTCTGTGGTGTTAAACACCACTGGACAAAAACGGAAAATCTGTCCGAAAATCCGCCGTCAACACCAGGAAAGCTTGATTTTATAATTGTTTGCACGCCGGGTGTATCAACACCGGCACAAGCGGGTATACTGGCATCAGCCGGCGCGGGAAGGGTGCTTTCCGGCAAGCGGCTCCGGCATCATCAGGTGCCTGCAAAATGCAATGAGAAGGAATGAAAACCATGTCAAACATCACCCTGTACCACTTTGAAGGCTGCCCCGCCTGCACCCATGCCAAGGCCTGGATGAAGGAGCTGCGGGAGGAAAAGCCGGAATTGAAAAACGTCCTGGTGGAGCTGGTGGACGTCCACAAGACCCCCAACTTCAAGGCACCGGAGCCCTTCTACTATGTGCCCACCTTCTTCGTCAACGGCAAAAAAGCCCTGGAAGGCGCCGGCAGCAAGGAGGACGTGGAGCGCATCCTGCGCCTGGGCCTGCAGGCCTGAGGAAGCACACCCCTTGACCAGACAGACGCTGAGATCCTGCATCTCGGCGTTTTTCTAACACACACGAACTCCAGGGGAGTTTCAGAGGGCACAGCCCTCTGACCCTTATCGTATCGCCCGGCTCTGCCGGGCGGGCGGGGCGGTTTGCGCAGCAAACCATTCCGCGCATTTTCCCTGGCCGTGAACGAAGTGAACAAGGGAAAATGCCCGTTCCCTCCAACCGATGAAGTGACCTCAGTCACTTCGTCGATATACGCCGGGACCTGATATCCCGGCTTTTTTCTGTCATTTTCCCCCTTGATGCTGGCAATCCCCGGCATAATGTGTATAATATGGTGGCCAGCACGTCCATGAAGACGCCGGCATCGCTCAATTTATCCGCAGCCCCGGCTGCCTTGCTGCCAGAGAAGGAGACCACCGCCATCCGTACCAATTTTCACAGCCACACCACCAGGTGCAACCACGCCACCGGCCGGGACGAGGAATACGTCCAGGCCGCCATCGCTGCCGGCTACCGCCAGCTGGGCATCTCCGACCACAGCCCCTTCCCGGACCACGAGGGCCAGGTATCCGGCATGCGCATGCACGTCACCGAGTTTCCGGACTATTTGCGCTCCTGCCAGTCCCTGCGGGAAAACTATGCCGGGGAGATTGAAGTCTTCATCGGCCTGGAGGCGGAGTATTACAAGCCCTACCACCCCTGGCTGTTGGACCTGGTGCAGACCCACCAGCTGGACTACCTGATCCTGGGCAGCCATTATGATGACCCCATTGAGGATGTCTATTTCGGCGCCATCAAAAGCCCCCGGCTGCTGCGCCGCTACACCGACCACACCATCGCCGGGATGAGGACAGGCCATTTCTGCGCCCTGGCCCACCCGGAGCTGTTCATGATCGGCTATCCCCGCTTTGATGCGGACTGCAAGGCCGCCAGCCGGGACATCATCCAGGCGGCCATCCAGTTGAACCTGCCCCTGGAGTACAACCTGGCCGGCCTTTATCCCCAGTCCTGGCGCACCGGCCTCGGCTACCCCACCCCGGGCTTCTGGGAAATTGCCGCCCAGGAGGGCGCCACCGCCATCATCGGCCTGGACGCCCACGACCCCGCCCGCTATGCCGACACAGGGGTCTATGACGATGCCGTGCAGCACCTCAAGGACCTGGGCATCAAGCGCATCGACAGCCTGGTGCCCTGCCGGCAGAAACAGCAGGCGGGCTAATACTGGACGAATGAATTAACGCACTCATGGGCCGAGCAATTTTTTGTCTCCGCTAAGCTGAGTGAAGGAGGCGTAGTCTCGTCGGGACGCCCTGCGCTCCCTTTCCACCGTGCAAGCACGGCGGAGGCGTCCGCTTCGGGTTCCCTCCTCTCGCTTGAAAGCCTGCTTTCAAGCGGAAGGAAGGGTTCCGGTACGTAGTGCGCTGGCGAGCTTGCCTCGGCAGCAAACGTAGTGGAGTGAAGCCTGACGCAGGGCCTGCTCATGGAAGCGTTAATGATTGAGTCCAGTATAAGGCACCCCGGCTGTCAAAGCCCGCGGCATTGTGGTAGGATAAGCCCCGGTATCATCAGGAGGTAACAAGCATGACCGTCAACACCAGGCAAGCCGAGAACAGCCCCCTGCTGTTCCTCTTCCGCATCATCCAGGGCGCCTTGATCGGCGGCGGCGCCATCCTGCCCGGGGTTTCCGGCGGGGTGCTGGCCGTGATCTTCGGCATCTACCGGCCCATGATGGCCTTTTTGTCCCGGCCCATCCAGACCTTCAAAACCCACTGGAAGCTTTTCGTCCCCATCATCATCGGTGTGGCCCTGGGCTTCTGGGGCTTTGCCAAATTGGTGGCCTGGATGTTCTCCGGGGACAGCCCCATCCCCCTGGCCCTTTTCATCGGCCTGATTTTGGGCACCCTGCCGGAGTTGTACCGGGCGGCCCAAAAGCCCAGGAACGGCGTCCGCCTGACCGACCGGGAGAAGAAGAACAACCTCACCGCCCTCATCGTCAGCTTCGTGGCCCTCATGGCATTCCTCTTCTTCATCTCCCGGCAGACCTCTGCCCAGGACCTCACCCCCACCCTGATGTGGTCCTTTGTCTCCGGCATCATCTGGGGTTTCTCCCTGGTGGTGCCCGGATTGTCCTCCTCCAGTATCCTGCTGTTCATCGGCATCTACACCAAGCTGATGGCCGGGGTAAAGGACCTCAATTTCTCCATCATCATCCCCCTCATGATCGGCATCCTGATTGTGGCCTTCGTCTTCGCCCGCTTTGTGGACCGGCTCTTTGAGCGCCAGCACGGCATCGCCTCCAACGCCGTGGTGGGCCTGGTGGCCTCCAGCACCCTGGCCATCATCCTCTTCCCGCCCCCCGAGTACGCCATCCCGGATTTCATCACCGGTGCCATCTGTGTGGCCGTCCTGGTGGCGGGCTTCATCGCCGCCCACTACATGGGCAAGTGGGGGGATAAAATAAAGCCGGCGGAATAAGCGCTTTGGCAGGACTGAAAAGGAGCCTTCCCGGCTCCTTTTCATTGGTGAATCGCAGCACTCTTATACTGCGCCTTCTGCAAGTTCAGAAACAGCCCCCATGACTTGATTCCAGTGAAGCGAGGCAGCATAAGAAAAAGATGAGGCATATGCCTTCCACAGCTGCTGCAGCGCATCGCTCAAGGCGCAGTCCCGCAGAATCTCTCCGGCTTGTGCCATCAGGTTTTCCGAACCTCTCTGTTTCACGGTCGCTGCAAAAGCAGCCTTGAAATCATCCCGGGAAATGCTCTCCTTGTATGTCTGAAGCAGGACGTATACATCATAATAATCCCGTATCCGCGTGTTCAGCACGCCCCGGCTTACAATGGTTTCAAGCTTCTCTGCCAGTACAGTTTCCAGATTGTAAGACAACACCGGAATGCTGCGGTCTTCAAACATCAGGCGATAGGGATAACGGATTGCGCCAGGGGTGATCGCATCTCCGGTGGAGCAGTCGATTTTGACGGGAATCACCGTGCCGTCAAACAGCGCTTCCATGCTGACGCGGAAGCCGGGGTACTCAGCATCGCCCATGATGCCTGAAATGCCAAGTACCCTGAAAACCACGTTGTCATTTACGCTGAGGGATGCAATCGAGGTGAGCATGGCAAGGATTTCATCCTCATCAAAGTGAACACCTCTGACTGTGAAGTCCACATCCATGGTGGACCTGGCTTCAATCCCCACCATGGCCGTTACCAGGGTTCCGCCTTTGAGGATGAGCCTGTTATGATATGCAGAAACCGAAATGCGCTCAAGGAAACGCTCCGTCATGAAGGTACGCATCAGCAGTTGTGCATTGGCTGATTTGGAAGCCGCCAGGTTGCGGATCTTGTCCTTCAGCTGCCGCGATGTTTTGATCACAAAAGCACCTCCAAATATTCCCGTACAATGGCTTCAACCTTGAACAAGGCAGCATAGCGCATCAGCCGGTTGAGCTGCTTGTCTGCCCTGCGCACATAGGCCTTCAGCGCTCCCTGAAAGACCTGGTACTCCAGCCTGTTCCGGCTGCGGACAATGTCACAGAGGGTCCGTTCCACGTCATACACCGGCACAGCATGCCCAAACGCAGTCACTGCCGTCGTCCTGCCGATGCCGTGCAGGGATTTCTTAACTGTGTACACCTGGATTCCTTCCGCTGCCAGCCGTGACGGATTGTAGCCCGTACGCACGGTAATCGAAGGAAAAGTCGGCTCCCTATCCGTCATGTCGTGCAGGAGCAGGGCGCTCTCATGCGAAAAAATCGCCTGTGCGCTCCGCAGGTGCAGCACATACAGGCTGTCCACCCAGGCATCTGCTGTGGCGTATACACCATGGGCAATGCGCTCCAGATGGTTGTCCCTGACATATTGATAAAAGGACGCCTTGTCTGCGCCGATTTCAAGCGCCTGGGCCGTTTTGATGACGCCCTGGTGTTGTTCAATCAGTTCTTGGAGTTTCAGATCAATCCCCATCGGCTCACAACCTTTCGTGCTAACATCATAAACGAAATTAGTACGAATGTAAAGGGCTTGTCCGCTGTGTCCCAAATTCTTCTGCCAGGTTGTTTACCCCGCCCCACCGCGCTTTTTGCACCATCCCTTCCCCAAAAGAAACCGGAATGAAACAGCTCGCAGGCCTGAACCCGGGCTCCCTGCGGTATGATGCCAGGGAGTCTTTGTTGTTTTTCAACCAGAAACAGGAGTGAACCCATGAAAACCCGCAAAAACATTGGCCGCGCCATCGGAAAAACCCCCCTCATCCACCTAAACCGCCTCCAGCAGGAGCTGGGCCTCACCGCCGATATCCTGGCCAAGGCCGAGTCCCTAAACCCCGCCGGCTCCGTCAAGGACCGCATCGCCCTGTCCATGGTCAAGGCCGCAGAACAGGACGGCAGCCTCAAGCCCGGCGGCCTCATCGTGGAAGCCTCCAGCGGCAACACCGGCATCGGCCTGGCCATGGTGGCCGCCGCCCGGGGCTACCGTCTCATCCTCACCATGCCCGACACCATGAGCCTGGAGCGCCGCCAGCTCCTCAACGCCTACGGCGCCCGGCTGATCCTCACCGACGGGGCCGGGGGCATGCCCGCCGCCATGGAAAAAGCCCGGGAAATCGTCTCAGAAAACCCCGGCAGCGTCTATGTGCAGCAATTCGAGAACCTCGCCAACCCCCAGGCCCACTACGACACCACCGGCCCCGAAATCGCCCGGGCCGTCCATGGCCGCCTGGACATCTTCGTCGCCGGCGTGGGCACCGGCGGCACCATCACCGGGGCCGGCCGCTACCTGAAGGAGCAGTTCCCGGACCTGGAGATCGTCGCCGTGGAGCCCGCCGGCTCCCCCGTTTTGTCCACCGGCCAGAAGGGCAAGCACAAAATCCAGGGCATCGGCGCCGGCTTCGTCCCGGAGGTTTTGGACACCGGCATCTACCACCAGGTCCTCACCGTCACCGACGAGGACGCCGCCCGCACCGCCCGCCTCCTGGCCCGCACCGAAGGTATCCTCTGCGGCATCTCCTCCGGCGCCGCCCTCCACGCCGCCCTCCGCCTGGCCCGGGAAGACCGCAACAGCGGCAAGTCCATCGCCGTCATCCTTCCCGATGCCGGCAACCGCTATCTGTCCGGGGGCTTGTTTGACGGGGAATGAGGACCGGAGATCGTTGGGGGATTGCATCCCCCAAGCCCCCAGCCCGGGGAGTTACTCCCCGGACCCCGGAATATTTTCAAAGATCATGCAGACATATACCCAAAACTAAAAAGGAGTCGAGTTGATTGCACAGCAATAACACACCTGTTGAAAACCAGAAAGAACACATCCTCGCCGCCCTGGACGCCCTGCCCATCTGCTGTGAAAACCCCGTCACCAGCAGCGCCTGCGTGCCGGACCGGCGCCAGGTCATCCTCCTCATCAAGGACCTGCAAACCCTGATGTTCCCCCATTATTTCAGGATATCTGACAGCCACAAAGGCCAGATGGACGACGTCTATGCCTCGGCCTTCCAGAACCTCAAGGAGCTGATTGCCCTCTCCCTGCCCTTTTTCGGGGAGGGCGCCGACCGGGCGCCTGAGGACCTGGCCCGGGATTTTTTCAGCCAGCTGCCCCGTATCAAGTCCCTGCTCATTGAGGACGCCATGGCCATCTACGAGGGGGACCCCGCCGCCAGGAGCTGCGAGGAGGTGCTCATCTGCTACCCCGGCTTTTACGCCGTCAGCATCCACCGCCTGGCCCACGAGCTGTACCTGCGCCGCATCCCCCTCCTGCCCCGGATCATGAGCGAATACGCCCATGAAAAAACCGGCATCGACATCCACCCCGGCGCCCGGATCGGCCAGCGCTTCTGCATCGACCACGGCACCGGCATCGTCATCGGGGAAACCACCGTCATCGGGGACGATGTGAAGCTCTACCAGGGGGTCACCCTGGGGGCCCGCTCCTTCTCCCTGGACAGCGAGGGCAAGCCCGTCAAAGGGGTGGACCGCCATCCCAAGATCGGCAACCGGGTGGTCATCTACGCCAGCGCCGTCATCCTGGGGGGCGACACCCATGTGGGGGACGGCTGCGTCATCGGCGGCAACGTCTGGCTCACCCATTCCATCCCCCCGGGCACCATGCTGTACTACGACGGGGACAAGATGAAGACCAGGCCGGTATAGTTTTACGCCAGCGAAAAAGCCCGGGGCAACACATGCAGCCCCGGGCCTTGTTTTATCCTGATGAATCAATCGTTATATTCCAGTTCCGCCACCCCGTGGAAGGGATAGTAGGTGTAGGAATAGGATTTCACCCCGTACTCCGCCGCCTTGTCCGTCAGAAAGCGGTTCAGATAGCTGCCGTAGTTGAAATAGCGGTCATCCCCCTGGTAATACATCTTGATCACCGGGGCCTTGGCCTTCAGTTGGCCGTCCATGGCGGCCAGGAAGCCCTCGTCGTCGGTGAAGGGGATGTAGTCGCTGAAATCCCCGTAGGTCACCTCCATGGCCCCGGCATAGGCGCTGCCGCCGTAGGAATAGCTCTCCACAAAATGCTTGTGGGACTGGGCTTCCATGAACTTTTTAATCTCGTACATGGTATCAAAATATCGGTCCTCCCCCAGGTAGGTGTACTGGATCCTGGGGTTCTTGTCCGCCAGCTCCCGGGTCATCAGCGCCGCCAGGCCCTCCGGGTTGTCAAAGGGCATCCAGCCATTTTTCAGCAGGTAGTTGTGGGTATCTGCCGTAGCCGCCGGGGGCTTTTGCTTGCCGGTGCTCCAGTCGTGGTCCCGGGCCAGCTGCACATCCGTCATGCCGAAATAATCATGGCCCTCCTTGCCGCCCCCCACCGGGTCGTTCCAGGTGGGGTCGATGAAGGTCCATTCCCCGTCCAGGTGCACCAGGTTCCAGGCGTGGAGCTGGCCACGGGAGTAGCCGGTGACATACTGGCTTTTGATGCCCGCCTGGCGCAGCAGCATCTGGTAGGCCAGGGCATAGCTTTCGCACACCCCCTCCCCCCGCAGCAGCACCCCCTCCGGGGTGTGGATGGTCATGGGCTCGTCATAGTCCGCGTTGTGGGTGAGCCAGTCGTGGAGGTACAGGGCATTTTCATACTGGCTGGCAAAGCCCTGGGCCTCCGCCTCCCCGGCCACCTGCACCACCTTCCCCGGCAGGGTGGCGGGGTCTGCTTCCGAGCCCTCCTCATAGCAGTAGAAGGGCTCGCTGTGCAGGGTCAGGCTGCGGTAATCCGCATCCATGATCACCGCCTCCACAAAGTACTGGCCGGGCTTCTCCGGCGTAAACCTAAAGCTGTTGTCCGCCTGGGCCTTCACCTGGTCAATGCCCTGGAAGTTCCCGGTCTCCTCCCGGTCGTGGGTGTAAAACAGGGTGAATTCATAGGTATAGCCCCCGGCTCCCTCCGGCAGCACCACCTCCAGGTGCACCTCCCGGCCCACAATCAGGTAGCCGGAGGTGGTATGCAGGTAGGCGTAGTCCAAGTCCCGGGGTGGCACCGCATTTGCTGTCAGCGTCAGGGACAGCAGCAGGGCGGTCAGCAGCACGCTCAAAAAACGGCGATGATTCATCCTTTATCCCTCAATCCTTCTTCCGGTAGCCCGTCTTGTAGTCCACCAGGCTGGTGTAGGGCCCCTCCGGCCAGGCCTTCAGATTGTGAAGGGCGATGTCCACCACCGCGTCCTGGGTGCCTTTCAGGTGGTAAAAACCCGAAACATGGGGGGTGAGCAGCAGGTGCTTCTGCTGCCAGAGGGGGTGGTCCTTTGGCAGGGGTTCCGGCTCCGTCACGTCAATCGAGGCCCCCGCCAGGTGCCCGCTGTCCAGGGCCGCCAGCAGGGCCTCCTGGTTCACGGCGCTGCCCCGGCCCACGTTCAGAAAATAGCTGCCCGCCTTCATCAGGGCAAAGCGCTCGGCATTCATGATGCCCCGGGTTTGCGGGGTGTCCGGCAGGGACAGGGCCACCACATCCGCCTGGGGCAGCAATTCATCCAGCATATCGATGGTGTACACTTCGTCAAAGCCCGCGCTGTCGCCGTCTGCCTGCCGGCGCAGGCCGATGGTGCGGCTGCCCAGCTGCTGCATCAGCCGGGCAAAGGCAGTGCCGATGTTCCCGGCCCCCACCACCAGCACCTTCATGCCCCGGGGGGAGGTCACCCTGCCCCGTGATACCCAGGGGGCGGTTTTCATGTCGTCCCGGTACTGGTGCAGCCGCTTCATCAGCATCAAAAGGGCCGCCACCATGTGCTCGGAAATGGCGTGGCCATAGGCGCCGCTGGCGCTGCACAGCAACAGGCCCGGGTCGGCCTTGCCCCGTTCCACATAGTGGTCCGCCACCCCGGAGGAGATCAGCTGCAGCAGCTTCAGCCCCGTCAGCTGCTGTAAAACCTTTTCATCCGGGTTGCCCACCACGGCGTCAAAGCCGGCCAGGTCCTCCCCGGTCAGGTTCTCAAAGCGTTCATAGGTAAAGCTGGCCCCGGGCAGCGCCTCTTCAAACTGCCGGGCATAGTCCCGGGGGTTGGGCATGGACACCAGCACCTTCTTCAAACTCATGGGACACCTCCTTGTCGTGCTCCCTTGATTGTACCCATCGCTCCCCTGGCCCCGGGCTGATTAATGAATCGGACAAATGGTTATACTGCCTTTGATGCGCTATTTTTTCGACCACGCATGAAGGAGACAGGCAATGAACACAGTCAGCACCCATTATACATTGTCAGACGGCACAAAGATTCCCAGCATCGGCTACGGCACCTTCCAGGTGGAGGAAGGCAACATCGGCTATGAGGCCGTGAAGGCCGCCCTCCAGGCCGGCTACCGCCACATCGACACCGCCCAGGGCTACGGCAACGAAAACAGCGTAGGCCGGGCCGTGAAGGACAGCGGCATTCCCCGGGAGGAAATCTACATCACCACCAAGCTCACCAACCTGATTAGGGGCTATGAGGACACCCGGGCCGCCATCGACCGCAGCCTGCAACTGCTGCAAACCAGCTATATCGACCTCTTCCTCCTCCACTGGCCGGTGCCCGCCAATTTCAAAGACAACTGGCAGCAGATGAACGCGGACAGCTGGCGGGCCATGGAGGAGGCTGTCCAGGCCGGCAAAATCCGCTCCCTGGGCATCTCCAACTTCCGCCGCCACCACATCGACGAACTGCTGAAAACCGCCGCCATCAAGCCGGTGGTGAACCAGATCCGCCTCTGCCCCGGGGATGTCCATCAGGACACCGTGGACTACAGCCGTGAAAAAGGCATGGTCCTCCAGGCCTACAGCCCCCTGGGCACCGGCAAGCTCTTTGAGGTGAAGGAGCTGCAGGACATCGTCAACAAGCACGGCAAGACCCTGGCTCAGGTGGCCCTGCGCTGGAGCCTGCAGATGGGCTTCCTGCCCCTGCCCAAGTCCGTCACCCCCGAACGCATCCGGGAGAACCTCCAGGTCTACGACTTCGCCCTGGACCAGCAGGACATGGACAGCATCAACGCCCTGAAGGGCGTCATGGGCTACGCCTCGGATCCGGATAATATTACCTGGTAACCCTGCCCCCAGGTGACTGCGGTCACTTTGTCCATGCAAAAGGGAGCCCGCGGGCTCCTTTTGAGTATCGACAAAGTGTCTGCGGACACTTTGTCGGTTAGGAGGAACGGGCATGTTCGCCTGGTCACTTCGTTCCCGGCCGGCGAACATGCGTGGAATGGTTTGCTGCGCAAACCGCCCCGCCCGAGCGGCACAGCCGCTCGATACGATTTCACTCAGAGGGCTGTGCCCTCTGAAACTCCCCTTTGATATGGTTTGACTTCATTCTGGAGGAGCCTCCGGGCTCCTTTTCTTTTTGCGGTTTTGTGCTAAGATGAGCATGAAAAACACACAGCAGGAGCAGCCATGAAATACCGCAGCGTCTTTGACATCATCGGCCCCGTGATGGTGGGGCCCTCCAGCTCCCACACCGCGGGGGCTGTCCGCATCGGCCAGTTGGCCCGGAAGCTGTTTGGCAAGGCGCCGGAAGCCGCCGCCATCCACTTCTTCGGCTCCTTCGCCAAGACCTACCGGGGCCATGCCACCGACGTGGCCGTTCTGGCCGGGGTCCTGGGCCTCAAAACCTCCGACCCCCGCATCCCCGAGGCCTTTGACCTGGCCGAAAAGCGGGGCCTGGACTATTCCTTCCACGAGGAGGCCGCCATCCCCAACCACCCCAACACCGTGTCTATCACCCTCACCGCCGGGGACAGCAGGATGGACGTCACCGGCATCTCCATCGGCGGCGGCCTGGTGCAGATCACCCGGGTGGACGGCTTTGACCTGCGCCTCTCCGGGGAATCCCCCGCCCTCCTGATCTTCCACCAGGATGCCTACGGCGTCATCGCCGCCGTCACCCGCCTGCTGGCCGAAGCCCAGCTCAACATCAGCCACATGGAGGTGTCCCGGGCCAACCGGGGGGAAAACGCCCTCATGGTCATCGAGACCGACCAGCCCATTTCCAACGATGTGGTGCGCCTCATCCAGAGCCAGCCCCGCATTTTCAAAACCATCAAACTGGAGAACTAAGCCATGTTCAAAAGCATTCAGGACCTGGTGGCCCTCTGCGGGCAGGAGCAGCTGCCCATCTCCGCCATCATGATCCGCCAGGAAGTCAAAAACACCGAGCGCTCCGAAGCCCAGGTGATCGCCGGCATGGCCGAGTCCTTCCAGGTGATGAAGGCCGCAGCCCAGAGGGGCATCGAAGGGGTCACCTCCCATTCCGGCATGACCGGGGGGGACGCCAAGCGCCTGAACGACTACCTGCAGGCCGGCCAGTTCCTCACGGACACCACCTTCTTAAAAGCCCTCACCTATGCCGTCGCCAGCAACGAGGTCAACGCCGCCATGGGCCTCATCTGCGCCACCCCCACCGCTGGCTCCTGCGGCGTCCTCCCCGGTGTCCTCCTAGCCGCCCAGGACAAGCTGGGCCTTCGCGACGAGGACCTGGTCAAAGCCCTCTTCTGCGCCGGGGCCATCGGCTACGTCATCGCCAACAACGCCATGATTTCCGGCGCCGCCGGCGGCTGCCAGGCCGAAATCGGCTCCGCCTCCGCCATGGCCGCCGCCGCCCTGGTGGAACTCATGGGGGGCAGCCCCCACGCCTCCGCCCAGGCCATGGCCATCGCCCTGAAGAACATGCTGGGCCTGGCCTGCGACCCCCTGGCCGGCCTGGTGGAAGTGCCCTGCATCAAGCGCAACGCCGGCGGCGCCGCCAATGCCCTGGCCGCCGCCGAGATGGCCCTGGCCGGCATCGACTCCAAGGTGCCCCCGGACGAGGTCATCGAGGCCATGTACCGGGTGGGCCAGTCCCTGCCCCTGGCTCTCAAGGAAACCGCCCAGGGCGGCCTCGCCGCCACGGAGACCGGCCGCAAATGGAAGGAGCTCCTCTGGCAGAGCCGGGACGAGGAGGCCTAGGGGCGGGGAAGAAGAGATAGAGAACGAAAAGAACGGAAGAGAACGGAAAGACGCCTGGGGGATTTCATCCCCCAGACCCCCAGCCCGGGGAGTTCCTCCCCGGACCCCGGAATTTATATAGCAAAAACACAGGGTTATATCGCCCTGTGTTTTCAGTCTTTAAAGATGATTGATTACAACAGTTCCGCCAAATCTCTGCGGCTGTAAAGGATGCGCCGCACTTCCATCACATCGCCGATGACAACATAAAACACCGTGTAGTTGTGCACATAGATGCGATAGTAGGGGTGCTGGCGATCCCTATTGGACTGGAAGGGCTCAAAGGATTCAGCGCAGGTGCAGCGCTTTTTGATGGCCTCCTCCACGTCGCTGACCAGGTTGGCGGCCGCTTCCGGGCTTTCCAGGTGGTGCATGATGTAATCAACAATCTTGTTGAGATCTTCTTCAAAAAGGTCCAGGTATCGCAGCTGATAGCGCTTATTTGGAGATGCGTTTTCTGACACGGGCAAAGACCTCCTCGTGGGAATGACGCACCGGGCTTTCTGTGGCGGCCTTGTCCGCTTCGTCCAGCAATTGCTCAATGTCCTGGGTGAGGGCTGTATAGTGCTCAAGGCTCATCACCACCATGGAGCCGTAGCCGTTCTTGGTCAGGTACACAGGCTTGCCGCTTTTGACGCTTTCCTCAATCTCACGAAAATTGTTGCGGAGGTCGGATACAGGGCGGATGTTCAACATGATTTCGCCTCCTTGCAGCTTGCGCTCTGTTGATGGCGTTATCTTATCATAATTATGCCATCTTCACAAGAAGCACCACAGAAATAAAAAAGGTTCTTTTATGATTCCCCGCCTTCCTTCTCCGGCATCAGCCGGCGGAACACCGGGAGGGCATCGTGGGAAAACACCAGGGTTTCATCGCCTTGATCCGCCAGGTGCAACAGCGTGCGCTGCTCCCCGCCGGCGGCCTGACCAAAGCCTGCCACACGGCTAAAGGGGATGACGGCGCCGTACATCCCTGACCAGGGGTACAGCTGCATGCTGTCCACGGTGGGCGCTACCGGGAAAAGGTGCAGCACCTTGCCTCTGACCCAGCAGTGGTGCGCCACACCCGGCAAGAGCCCTTCCACGGCATCGCCATGGAGGAACAACACCCGCGGGGCATCCTCCCGGGCATCAACGACCGCCCGGTTGCGCCGGTAGAGGGTCATGAGGCCAACGGGCAGGCCGCCTTCCTCCCTGGTTTTCTGTTTTTTTCTGTGTCTGTCTGTCAGCAGAACCAGGGCCAGGGAGGCCACCACGATGCCGATGAGCACAAGGGCGGTGGGGTCACCGGACAGGAGGCCCACCACAATGCCGGAGGCCAGGGAGACCAGCAGCATGTGACGGATCAGATCAGATCGATTCATGGGGCCCTCCAAAGGAGCGTGGGCGAAGTGCAGAAAGCACAGGAACATACACCATTAGACACTGCGTGTATACCCGCTGCAGCCGTTTTCTTGCACAGCCAGAATAGGGATCCACCAAACACATGGCGCCCCATCACCCACCTGACCTGCACCTTCATGTAGAACGGGTCAAGGGCATGAAATGCCCTTGTGGGGTCCGGGGCGAAGCCCCGGAACCTTCCCTACATATACCTCAGATTATTAACGTATATAAATAGCCCAAAGCGCCCCCTGCCAGGATGAGCCAGAAGGAATTGATTTTCCATTTCATCATCACCAGCAAGGAGACCACAAAGAGCAGCGCAGAGGGCAGGTCCACCAGGGAGCCCATGCCCAGCTTCAGGCTGACCGCTGCCATCAATGCCAGGGAGGCGGCGTTGACCCCGTCCAGGGCGGCCCCCAGCAGGGGGGAGGCCCGCATTTTGGGGATGAAGGGGTTGAGCAGAAACACCAGCAAAAAGGAGGGCAGGAAAATGCCCGCCGTAGCGGACAGCGCGCCCCCCAGGCCGCCAATCTGGTAGCCCACAAAGGTGGCGGTGGTGAAGACGGGCCCCGGGGTGAACTGGCCCACCGCCACCGCATCCAGCAGCTGTTGCTGGGTGAGGAGGCCCCGCAGGGCAACCAGCTCCCGCTCCAGGAAGGCCAGCAGCACATAGCCGCTGCCGTAGAGCACCGAGCCGATTTTGAGGAAGACCAGGAAGATGCCCCCGGCCCCCAGGGCAGCAGGGGGGTTGGCTGCGGCAGGGGCGGCGCTGGCCAGGAAGAGGGGCAGGGGCGCAGCAAAGAGGCGGTTTTTGAGGCGCTGCCAGTTCTTTGCCAGCAGCATCACAAGGCCTGCCCCAAAGAGAATGGGAATCTCCGCCACCCCCAGGAAGTAGAGGGCCAGGCTGGCGGCCACCAGCACCCCGGGCAGCCAGCCCTTGATGACGCTTTTACCCAGCCGCAGCAGGGCCTGGAGCACCACCGCCAGCACCACGGGCTTGATGCCGGCCATCACCCCGGCCACCTCGGTCACCTGCCCATGGCGGGCGTAGAGCACGGCAAAGACCAGTACCGTGGCCATGGCAGGCAGGATGAAGCAGACCCCGGCGGTGATGAGGCCCAGCACCCCGCCCCGGCTGAAGCCCAGGTGGATGGCCAGCTCCGTGGAGTTGGGACCGGGGATCAAATTGGTGGCCCCCAGCAGGTCCAAAAACTCCTCCCGGGTGATCCACTTGCGCTTGTGGACCACTTCCTCCTCCATCATGGCGATGTGGGCGGCGGGCCCGCCAAAGGCGGTGAGGCCCAGGCGCAGAAACACCAGGGCAATTTCAAACAGGCGCTGGCGGCGCCTGTCCCGGGGCAGGGCCTTGTAAGAGCGGTTGTCTGGCGCAGTCTTCATAGGGGAAATGTACCCGATGGGGATTGGGGGTTTGTAAAAAGGCGGTAATACAAACCCAAAACGATAACGCTATGAAAACGTTGAGAAATCTGATATAATCAATAGGTAACGAATGAAGAAATCAGGTGGATCACATGGGACGAAAAAGTGCGCAGTTCGGTGAAGCGGCACAAGCGGAAATTCTTGCAGAACAAAAGAAGAAGCAGCCACCTCATATCTATAGAAGGCTGCTGGCGTTAAAGCTAAAAGCAGTGGATGGTATGCTAAGCAAAGAGGTGGGAACAATCACAGGCTTA